>Ga0307940_1000020_pt1 | contig 96897 bp, 89 predicted proteins | sample OrgLakmetagen124_FD_201835 | JGI IMG/M metagenome (GOLD analysis project Ga0307940, IMG submission 201835) | Saline water microbial communities from Organic Lake, Antarctica - #124 | ecosystem: Environmental > Aquatic > Non-marine Saline and Alkaline > Saline | place: Antarctica: Organic Lake... | reverse complement strand
GACACCCTTGCCGTTCGGCTAACCGTTCCCCTTGCCGGGTCGGTAGCGGACTTGCACCGCCAAGTCATCCCATCGCCACCACAGCTTTGGGAATAGCGCCGTCAAGGCGCTGCGCGCCATGCCTGGCGCACCAACAAGAAAGACAATACTGTCTCAAGCCTGGTCCGGGGATATGGGCAGGTCATCATAGACGAATGCCACCATATCTCCGCTCCCCGTTACGAGATGCTTCTTAATGAAGTCAGCGCTCGTTACGTAGTTGGCCTGACGGCAACACCTGACCGTCAGGATGGGCACCAAAAAATCATGTTCATGGTTGCGGGACCCGTTCGTCACAAAGTTCGGGCGGAACACAGTTCCAGGTTTGTCCAACGCGTCATTGTTCGGGAACGCGACGAAATTCCACCCCGCGATATTTATCAGTCTGGTGAACGGCCCCATATAGCATCGGTTTACCGTTGGCTCTCCCACAGCCCCGCCCGGAATCAGGATATTGTTCAGGATGTCGCAAACTGTGTGCGCAACCAGGCAAACTGTCTTCTGCTGACGGAGCGACGAGAGCACGCGGAGATGTTGGCGACAATGCTGGACGCTGAATCCATACCGTCGGTTATGCTGCGTGGGGGAATGCGCGTCAGAGAGCGCCGGGCTGCGGAGGCGCGGTTACCCGAAGCTCAGGTTATCGTTGCAACAGGAAAATACATCGGAGAAGGTTTTGACTTGCCTCGGCTAGACACCCTGTTTTTGGCCCTGCCAATCGCCTGGAAAGGAACGCTGGCGCAATATGCCGGCAGGATACACCGCGAAGCCGATGGCAAGCAGGAGGTCACCGTGTATGACTACCTGGATGCTGGCCTGCCAATGCTAGAGCGAATGTTCCGAAAACGCGAGAAAGGCTACAAGGCAATGGGGTATCAGTTTGGCTCTTCCGGGCAAACCAGATTGCTGTAGAGCGGAGCAAATCTTGTTCGGTTGCCAGCACTCAACTCCAAAAAACTTCGCTCCGCCAACTAGCCAGAAACCCCATAGCCTCTTCTGACACGGAAGGAAACTCATCAAACACTCCTTTCACTCGTTGATGCCAGCTCGTATCTGGACTGACCTTGCGCATCAAGTGATTGAGCATACACATCACGACATAAACCCGAACATTATCGCTAGGGCGAGTCAGAGATTCAGGCCATAGAAACGAGGCCTTTTTGGGTAATTCCGGCTTGATCCCGAGCTCACGGTTCCAGAGCCTGGCGTGATGAGCACAAATATTGCGGACTATCGTCAATGTATGGAGCCACGACTGTAGCAATGGCCAAGGGAGATCCATGCGTCTCGCAATCGCTTTTTTGTCTGCGTCCTTTGCCAGGCCTGCATACAAGTGCGATAGCGCACCCATTGTTAGCTCTTCCAAGGCAGCCCAGCCCGGCATCAACTCTGGCTCCGAATATGTCAGGCCATAGTGGCGAGCATAGCTTTCCTTCGAGCGCTTCACCTTGAGCTCTGTTTTTCGTTCAGCGGAGGTCCGGGCCAACTTTTCTATTCGAGCACACTCCCGTTCATAATCTCTTCGCTCGCCCTGCTGCTTGCCTCCTACTGTTTGCAGCAATTGAGTGTGTTTATACCAACCTTTGAACAAATGAGCGTCGAGATACCAGTGCGCACCATATTTCGGCCCCATGTGGTTGCTCACCATCGCGCGGGCAGCAACCTCTACCTTCTCGATTGCATCCATTACGAGTAAACGCAGCCGCCTATCGAAGCTATAAAGCTGGCTCAAGTCACGAAAACCAGCACCTTCAGCGAATCGATGGTCGTCACCGGGGATTTGGAATGGTCGCATGTAGGGGGTGAGACGGAAAAAACTGACAACCTCAAGGAAACGGGCGGCGCGCTCCTCATCGTTGATCCGCAACCCTCGGTGCTTCAGCAGATGAATCTGTTGCGAGACATCTATGGCGGGCTTGCTGAACTGCGTCATGCCTGTTTCCTCCAGGCATAAAAAAACCCGCTCGATTTGTGCGTGACTGCCGAGGCAGACATAGGCATGGCGGGTATGTTACGCGCCAGTGTATTGATGACGTCCTGATTATGCAAGCTCAACTTATTCCCTCGGCGACTCTACGCATCCATATATTATCGAACATGGTACCACCGGGCGGTTAGTCGTACACAGAGCACGCCACAAACATCACAACACTGGCAAAGAGCTCAGATAAGCAGACTTTATCGTTAACTATCGGATACTTTGTAAGATGAACAGACTACGGCCATTGTCCGATTTCCGGACACGCATTACCTAACAATTGCAAACCAATCGCCAAGGCGTAAAATCCTACCAACTAGCTCCGAAGACAACTTCGGGCACCGATCAAATGTCCTGTTTCCGGACAATGAAACCCTATCAGCCTTGTGCCCGAAATCGGCGTTAATCGGTCAAAATACTGATAAATAGGGATTTTTTATAGAATGAAGTTTTGGAGTAAGTGTTTGATTTTCCAGATTCAGGTCGATTAAACCCGCTTACAAACGCACTGTAGCGGCGCCCTCCGAAGGCAGTGGTCACAGGTTCGAATCCTGTCGGGCGCGCCATATTTTTCAAGGCCTTACGTGAAAGCGTGGGGCCTTTTTTCTTTTCAGGCAAAGAGAAATAACCACGCCAGTAACCACAAGCGACAATTCCAAATCCATGTCCTCTCGTTAGCCGAAAATTACAAGTCGCGAGCCTGTCCGAAGTTCCGATCTCAGTCGACCAGGGTGGCCCAGCTCAGGCGGGTGGTGGATCAACATCGCGCATTTGCAAGATCAGCAGGGGCAGACGTGCGATCCTGCTTGGTCCTGTCGGTCCAGTCGGTCCGGCGATTGATAACTCGATTCATTCGAATAAGAATTGGTCTATCTGGGAACCCACCAACATCCTAGACCCTTGGTAGCTCTACGAAATACCGCGCTCCAGACGGATTAACCTGTAGCAGAGACTGGCCATGGTGGCCGGATGTCTACTTTTAAAATCAGCTAATAATAGGGGATGGCTTTTGGATGCACTGGTATAAGAGAAGTTATCTCCACCTACTTGAATAGGAGCCCCCATGTGCGGTCGATACAACGTTACCGACTCCCCGGAGATCAGGGTTTTGATGGAACAATTGGGGCTGCCAGGCGTAGCGCCTGCCTGGCAACATAACGTGCCGCCTGGAGGCACTGGTGAGTTCGTGGTGGAAGCCGCAGGCGATCGTCACCTGCTTTCTGGTATCTGGTCGTTACTCATTGAGCCTCGGCCCCAGGGCAACGGATATCGGCCAAACCCAAAATTCCAAACCTTCAATGCCCGCAGTGACCGACTGACCAGCAGCCCGCTCTGGAAAAAGGCTTACCCTTCCAAACGCTGCATCGTGCCGGTGGGTGCGTTCCATGAATGGAAAGGAAAGCAGGTCTACAACATTCATCCAGAGAATGAAGCGACGGCATTGGCCGGGTTATGGCAGTCCTGGCATTTCAATCACGAGGCCGTAAACTCTTTCACCGTCATCACGCTCCCGCCACACCCTAGATTCAGCCATATTCATGGGAAGAGCATTCCTCTCATGCTGCGGCCTGAAGAATTTGATCTCTGGCTGGATTCAGGCTTTCATCAAGTCGAGGCGTTTCAGAAACTCATGAAGACACACCTTCCGGCGCCGCTGGTGTGCGAACCAGTGCGTAGCCCAAAAGATCTGGAACTTGTCGGGGAGCCAGAGCTTCTGCCTGCAGACTAAGACCCGCGTATGCGTTGGTTTAAATGACCTGATGGTATGTCATAAAGGCGTTTTTCTCATCAGTTGGCCCAAAAGCCGAGGGCTTCTACTCCGTTTCCACGGAAGGTTTAAAATTTGTGCGAAATTAGTTGACCACTACATACCCTCCCCCTCCCCTTCTAACTCCCCTAAAGCCAATCGTTACTCGTCATATAACGACTCGAATCCACCTAGACCAACGTCAACAGTGCAGAAGTGAAGCGAGATTCGCATTGCCGTCAATAAAATGCGTAATGCACCCTGATTAGATCAAGAGTGTGTATAAATTGCATTAAACGACCTAGAAGTTCAGTATATTGACATGAAGCACAGGAAAAATGCCAATTAGTCAACAGATTGAGGCGCAAAGAGGCTATGAAAACGAAGCAGGGGCTGCTGAAGGCCGTGAATCAAGAGATCCAGCAATTAAGGGTGCTGGCGGCCAGCATTGAGGCCTCCGATGAGCCAGATCTTCACCCGATCACAGAGCTGGCGTCCGTACTTGAGAAACGCCGGCAGAATCTGGGACTAAAGCCTCATGAGATTGCAGAACTGTGCGGCCTGTCCGCAAACACCTATCGGGCGATGGAGCTCGACAAAGGCAACCCCACGATCAACACCCTCAAAAGCGTTGGCCAAGTGCTCAACTACAAGATCTGGATCGAATTGATATGAAAGCACTGGTCAAAATGAGCGGGCATGTTGCGGGTATCCTGGAGCGGTAACCATTGAACTGCTTGATTTGCCTTAAAGCTCTGCCAAAGAGCGCAACGTCGGATTACCACCCCAACTGTCTCGACCGGATGTTCGGCACCCGGAAGGTTGATCTGCGCCTGCCTGAGACTCGAAAAGGCCTGGTGACGGCCATGCCCAAACAGACTCACGGGTTTTCGATCAGCGGCGTCCAGATGAAGTGTCAGATGGCCATGGACAAGGGCACTTAATCTTTTGCATCCGGCGTTACGACCGGAAATTTGAAGACGGCACCAAACTGCATCAGGAAGACGCCATGCAAGCCCTGGGCATCAGTAATGCCGATTCGTCGCAGAGGTACAAAGCAGCCAGCTATCAACGAGTCCTGGAGCTGACAATCGAGCAAGGGGGTATGGCCGTTGCCGCAGAGCTGCTGGAAAGACTGGCATTCAGCTATCTGGTGGGAAACGATGACCACCACCTGAAGAACATCAGCTTTCTGTACGACCCCGTGTTCAAACTGACACCCTGCTACGACGTGCTGGCCTCATCGCTCTACCGCTCCGCCATGGACGCACCGATGGCGCTGCCCATGCTGACAAACGGCGAACCAGAGTATTACCGCACCATGGGGAATGGCTATTACTCAGGGTCTGATTTCGTAGAGCTTGGTACCAAGTCGGGCCTTTTCGAACGTGCTGTCCAGAACCGTATCCACACGCTGGTCCGAAAAACCGAGAAAGCGGCACCGTCTGTCATTCAAGCGTCTTACATGCCCGATGACGTGAAGCAGGACTATCAGAATCTGGTGGAGCACCGGGTTCAGTTAATGCTTGCCCTTTTGCAGGACTTCTCGAGTTTGCCATTTCTGACTAAGCGCGAAAGATAATATTTGATGAAAACTGGTAAGCGCATCAGTCATGAGACCACATAAGCTGCCCTTTAAAGGCTTTACGTGAAAGCGTGGGGCTTTTTTTATTGCCCTCAAACAATCAAGAATCTAAATTAAATTCATATCTTGATTCAAAGCGAATTGATAAGAGCACTGCAACCTCACAAAAGACAGAGGCCGCGGTGAGTTCAACCGACGATGGCATTTCAGCAACTGCGATCAGGCCGGCTCGAATCGTTCCTGCAGCCATGCCTTGATCTCAGCGGACTCGTACAGCCAGCGCTCACTGCCATCATCCTGGTGAATTTTCAGGCAGGGCACTTTGATGCGGCCGCCACCGGCCTCCAGCGCCGCCCGATGCTGCGGGTCATGCTGGGCATTGCGGGTTTCAATGTTCAGGCCAAGTCGGGCGATTTCCTTGCGTACCTTGATGCAGAACGGGCAGGCGCTGAACTGGTAAAGAGCGAGATGTTTGCTGGCCTCGTCGGCGAGGGCCTGATCTTCAGCGTTGCGAGTCACGCTTTTAGGTGTGCTGAGCTTTTCGCTGAGCAGCATAAAGGGTGTCAGGACCAGGCGCAGGGTGCGGAAAAAATAACGAATAATAACTCTCATGGGTAAGGCTCAAACTCCGGATTGAAAGTGGCCTGCCGGGTGTCGGCATTCAGGCTTGATTTGCGTACTTGGTAGCGGTGCATGATGATATCACTTCATCCGGTTGATTAGGTACCAACCGGGACCAGGGGGATCGTCACTGGCGGCTTAATCCAACAGACATGTAATCGTCATGCTGCGCACGACCATTAGATGCTCAGGTGTCAGCGATCCGTAGGAAATTTATTGACGTCCATAGGTGATTATCAGGAACGACCAGCCCATTCACAGAATTTCTCCAACGGCATCGGCCTGGCAAACAGGTAGCCCTGTAGCCGGTTGCAGCCCAGCTGGCTGAGGAGCTCTTTGGTGTTATTGTCCTCCACGCCTTCGGCTACGGCTTCCAGGCTGAGGGTGCGTGCCAGTTTCAGGGTGTTCTGGACAATTCCCAGGTCATTCTGGTTGGAAGACATCTGGCTTATGAAGCAACCATCGATTTTCAGCTCGTGGAAGGGCAAGCGGCTCAAATAGGCCAGAGAGGAGTAGCCCGTTCCAAAATCATCCAGGGCAACCTTGCAGCCGCTGTTGACAATCTGGAGCAGAGACCCGATCACTGCATCCATGTTGTGCATCATGGCGGTCTCCGTTACTTCGAAGATTACGCGATTCATTGGAATGCCGTTTTCCCGGATCCCCGCCAGGGCAAAGGAAACAAAGTGGCTGTCAGTGAGATTCTGAACCGACAGGTTGATGCTGCAGGTAATGTTCAGTTGTCGTTCCTGCAGTATCTGCATGATTCTCCAGGCCTGGGTTACGATGTAGCGCGATAGCAGATCCATCAAGCCGGCATTTTCTGCGATCTCGATCACTTCCGCGGTTGGCACTGACCCAAAACGCGGACTGTGCCAGCGCAACAGTATCTCCGCACCGACCAGCTCCTGACCGGTGCCGTTCATTTGCGGTTGCAGATAAAGCTCCAGCTCCCCGGCCTCGATGGCTGGCGGCAAGGCTGTCACCAGATCCAGGCGGCGCCGCGCGAAATCGGAGATCTCGTCGTTATAGACCTGCACCGGAACCTTGCTTGATTCGCTGCGGTCCCGTGCCGCCAGGGCGTGTTGATACAGGATTTCCGTGCAGTCACCATGCTCCGGGCCAATAGCCACGCCGCAGTGTAGATTCATGAAAAAAGACAGTCTGACGGTCTGGAAAGAGATTTCATGATTACCCACTACCTGTTCGATGAAGGGCTTCAGTGGGCCCTCCAACTGCTTGAGATCAATCAGAAATGCCGCTGAACCGAATTCGGGAACCGCAATGTAGGCGGGCCGCTGGCTTTCCAGACGGACCACACCGCCCAGCCCCGCCAACGTATGGTTGAGCTTGTTCATCAACTGACAGAATATTTCTTCTGCCAGCTTGTGGCCCATGCTGGACGCAATGTCCCTGACCTGTGGATAGCGGACCAGCGTGAGTGCAACCCGCTTGTCCTGACTCATCATTGTTTGTAACTGCTGATTGAGCAGGTAGGCATTGGGCAGCCTGGTGGTTGAATCGTGCATGGCCTGTTCAAGGGACTGCATTTCCAGATCCCGGACCTGTCGCTCGGCCATCTGCTGGCTCCGCAGCGCTGCCAGCTTGCGTGTCCGCTCGTCCTTGATGCGATGGGCCAGGGCAAAGGAGAGCAGCAGCACCTCTGCGACAGAGCCGACTTGCACGGCATGCCTGGTGACGAGGTTTACCGGCAGAAGATCGAAGACGCTCAGTAAATACAGGGAGGCCCCCAGGGCAAAGGTCGTCCAGGCCAGCACGAAATAACGGGCAATGGCGACGCCGGCCTTCAGGCCTGCCAGCCCCACGGCGATGAGCAGCAAAATCACCAGGGTACCCAGAAAACTGGCGAACAGCGTACCGTGTATGGGATCAACCCAGGTGTATACGATCAGCGCCCCGGCCAGTCCGGCCGCGATCTTCATGCTGCGATCCCAGCGGGAAGAAATATCCTGCCATTTGAGAAAACTGCGGGCGAACAGCAAGGCAAACAGAGAAGCAAGTGCGGTGCTGATGGGCAGGCCATAACGGGGCAGCAGCGGCTGCCCGCCCCAGATCCAGGCGCTCCCGACCCCGGAGATGCACAGCATTAGCAGGCTGATCGAGCCGATGTACAGCACGTAATAGCCGTAGGCCGAATCCCTGATGGAGATAAAAAGGAACAGGTTGTAAATCACCAAGGCACACATCACGCCGAAATAGCCTCCCCAATAGAGGCTCTCCAGTGAAAATCGCGTCAGCAGTTGGTCCTCGCGCCAAAGCTCGACCGGCACTTGCAGTGATGTCGCTGACCGCGCCCGCAGGAACAATTCCACCTGGCCGTTCAGGTCACGAGGTAACGGCAGGGCAACCTGGTAGCTATGGGCCTGTTCTCGCCGGTTTTCGGTCTCCTGGCGACTGGTGTGGTAGATCGGCGGCCACTGCCTATCGCGCAGTATATAGAGATCCACTTCCTCCAGAAGTGGATAAGGAATCACCAGGTACCACTGGCGGGTCAACGGTTCCGGGATTGTAAGGGATGTCCTGAGCCATACCGACTGGTTGGTGAATCCCAGATTCAGTACGCTGTCATCGTGCTTTTCTTGCCACTGTTCCTGTTGCAGTATCTGCTCAAGGGTTCTCTCACCGTCCAGAAAGTACTCGACGTGATTGTTCAAGCTGTATTGACCAGTGTCTTTCTGAACCGTCAGTTCCTTGCCGCTGGCGGTGGCGGTAAGGGCGAATAAAAGGAATATCGTTACTAACCCCACTGCCCATTTTTCGCGTTTCATCATGGTGCATTCCTGTTCACCCTATTCGTCCAGGGGGCTGATCAGGCGGCCGGTAAAGCCGAGAAACTCTGCTTCCTGGCAAAAGGCAGAAAAGTCCCCTTCCCCAACGCCAGGCTGGCGAAGCAGGACCAGGGCTTCGACTAAACACCCTGGAATTGCCCGGTTGTTCCAGTCTGGCATGCGTGGCCACATCAGGAATTCGTCGTGCGAAAGCACCACCTTTTCCACCGCGATCTGCCTTTCCTGCAGGCGTTCCCGGGCCGTCAGGCTGATGCAGGGGTGGGTATCATCAACGATCAAGGCGCCCGGAGCTATATGCTGCTGAAGCTCCAGTACGGCATCGCCATGATGGGTTAAACCAATGAAAAGCTTTTCGTCCTGTAGATGGGATGGTGAGGAGGTCTGCAATATCGTGCCTCGGTCAGTGGCTATTTCCCTGTCCTCCTCGTAGCGCGGATCAAACCCGATCACCTTGTCATACAAACCGATGAGATCCTGACACACGGCATTGCCGATTCGCCCGGCGCCTCCCAGCACGACAATGCTGGTCTGCTGGGAGTATTGGGGGCGCTCACGCATTTGCCGCGCCACGTCCCAGATCATATATCGTGTGCCCAGGCTCCCTTCTACCAACGGTTCGGCGATCTCGACACCCGCTTTCATGACGAAGTTGGGGAGCCGTCCAACGAGGGCGATCCGCTTTACATCCGGGTAGTCCCGTTGCAATTGGTCCAGATAAAGGCGAACTTTTTCGGAATCCTCCTCTAGCTCGTCCTCCATAAATTGTGACGCCACCAGCAGGCCGCGCATATCCGCGTTGCGAATGAATCCAAGCACCAGATTGGGCGGCATACGCTGCGCCATACGGGGCGTGAAATAGGACCCGGCCTGTTGCTTGTTACCGTACACCGCAAACACAAAATGCGGCCTGGCCAGGGCATGAATGAGTGAGCGCAAGTAGGTATTGGCCGACAAAACCGCAAAACGGCGGCTGTTCCTCCAAAGCGAGCGCTTGCTTCTGGCAAGCAGGCGCTGCCAGGACGGGGCAGCGTCGTAGAGTTCACTGAGTTCGTTGTCGGAGAAGCGTCTGCCGTAGACCTGCAAACCAATGTGGGACTTGCTGGTGTACGCCACTGTGGCCGCTACATTCATATCGGCCTTATCGCGAAATTCGACGTCAATTACCTCACCGGGGCGGATATACACCCGCTCCGGCCTTTTCAGGCGCAACCCGCTAGCCGATATATCCAGCGTATCGGTTCCAATGGTGTGATTGGCATACTTCAAAACTACCGGGACCCTGATCCCGGAGCGCAAATGCCGGCGATACTCTCCATGCATCGTATTCATGGCTGACCCTCGTCGTCCTTTCGAAATCGTCCTTTACAATTTTAGTCTGGACCAAACTGCTGAAAGTCGCCATTTTTTCAACTGTCTCACGCACTTCTGAACAACGGGGTGACCGTCATGTCGAAAGTCCCTCCCCGTAATGGCCCTTGGCTTTCCATCCGCTACCCACTCTGTTTATGGTTCGTTTATCCATGCCATATCAGCCAGAAATTTCGGCATCTCATCTGCCGGCATGGGCCTCGCGTACAGAAATCCCTGAGCCAAATCACAGCCTACCTCTTTGACCAGGCTATCCTGTTCAGCGGTTTCCACGCCTTCGACTACCACACCTAATCCAAGGCAGTGGCCGACGGTAATGATGGCCTGCATAATAGCCATATCACTATCATTTTCCATTGCGTGGTGCAGGAAGCCCCTATCAAGCTTAAGGCTGCAAACGGGTAACCTTCGCAAATAAACCAGAGACGAATAACCGGTACCAAAATCGTCAATGGAAATATGCACGCCGGCCTGCTTCAGTTTTTCCAGTTGCCCTACCTGCTCCCCGTCACGACCAATCACTTCGTTCTCTGTCAGTTCCAGGCCTAATTGAGCGGGCGTCAGGTCATAGTGGTTCAGCGTCTGCAGAATGTGGTCGCCCAGGTGCTGATTCGTCAATTGCCTGCCGGATAAATTGATATCAACCCGGATTTTTGCAAGCGCTGTTCCCTGCCAGGCCTTAAGCTGCTTGCAGGCCGCTTCAATGACCCAATCGCCGATCTCATTAATCAGCCCTGACTTTTCCGCTACGGGAATAAAGACAGCAGGAGAAACCGCCTGAAAATCCCCATCAAAGCACCGCAACAGCGCTTCACAGGAACGCACATCCCCGTGTTTCAAATCAATTTGCGGCTGAAAATACAGTTGCAGACTGTCCGCAGCGAGGGCGCCACGCAGGAGTGCAGTAATTTCCTGATAGTGAACCAGTCGATCATTAATGTCTGAGGTGTAAAAACAGATACCGTTTTTACCGCTATCTTTAGCCTGATACATAGCTGCATCGGCATTACCCATCAGATCCGCCACTGTTGTGCCATCACCCGGAAACAGGCTGATACCAAAGCTGGCGGTCACCGGATAACAGACGCCATCCAGCATAAAACCCTGACCAAGCACTCCGATTAAACGTTGAAGGAGTTCATGAATACCTTCGACCCCATCGTAATCAAACAACAACACAAACTCATCACCACCAAATCGGCTCAGTAGGTCACAGGTACGAATTTCTGCTTTCAGGCCCTCAGCAACCGCCCGCAGGAGCTCGTCGCCATAATGATGCCCAAGGGTGTCATTGATCAGCTTGAAATTATCCAGATCAATAAACACCACTGCCACTTTATCTTTCTGTTGTCGTTCTGCTTCGGCAAGACGCGCTTTTAACCCAATCTCCATTAACCTTCTATTGGGCAGTTGCGTTAAATCGTCAAAACTTGCCATTCTGTACAGCCTTTCCTTGGCTTTTTTCTGCTCCTCCACGCTGATATCAATGCAGAACATTTCGCAGTCACCCGTGTCCTGCTTAATCATCACATGGCTGGAGTAGACAGAAACACGGTGACCATCCTTGTGTTTCAAATCAATTTCTGCGGAGGGAATACTGATATTTTGATCTAACCAATTGTGGTGCGCCGCTATCACTCCCTCGCGCATCTCATCAGGGATGATCAAATCTTCTATTAACTGTCCGTGGGCTTCCGCCCGGGTATATCCGTAAAGACGCCTGCTGGCCTCGTTCCAATAAATAACCCGGCGTTTCTTGTCGTAGCCCTGAACCGCGACCATGGGCAGGTTTTCAATCAACTCATAGAAATTTTGTACACTTTGTTCGGGGTCGTGCAGCGTACCTGCATGGTTATTGGCGGGTAAAAGAGGTATTTTCGGACCCTGTTTTTCTGGCATTCCCTGTACCTCCGAACACCTTTGCAGAAACCACTAAAACAACCGTTATCTCTCTCGGTCGCCTAAGCTCAGTATAGAAGTCTTCCTCACGATAGCCTAAACCGCTCTTCTCATACACCCCAGCAACGTTTTTGGCCGGGGATAAATTTCGATATCCTGGCACCTGAATATCGAAGTCGCCCCCCGTTGATTTAGCTGCAAAGCAGCGCGAGTCATTGACGAACGTTTGAAACTGAGTAGCCTGAAGAGCTATTAAAGAATAAATGAAACCCACACTAACCATAGAGATTGTCTATATGACCTTAGAAAAGCACGACCTGATTCACGAAATGCCCGAGTCAAAAGAAGCCATTCATCATCTGAAAACCAGCAACAATCACTTCGCGAAGCTGTTCGACGAATACCATGATGAAGATCACGCCGTTCACCGCATCGAAACGGGCGCACAGAACACCTCCGACGAACACCTCGAAAATCTGAAAAAGCAGCGCCTAAACCTGAAAGATCAATTGACCGGCATGATCCGCGACTACGAGTCTTCAAAAGCAGAATAAAAGCAGCAGGCATTGGCCTTATTCACGAGGCGAACTAAAATTCAAATCGTGTTTGTTTGCAAAGCATAGCTTAAATAAGCGCTAAAGCCTGAGCTGCAATCCCTTCGGAAAATGGCGATCACAACACTGTGGTCTTATTCACCAGCGTGATTTTCGGCCACCTCGAGCTTTTCGAGGGCAGCCTGTAATGCTTTCTTCCGTTTATTGAAAAACGCCATGGAACGGCCTATTAGTGGAGTGTCTTTTGATGGCAATGCGAACCGAGAGTGTCTTCATGCAAATTTTCTGGCTTAAACGTAACCTGCGGCTGCAAGACTCCGCGCCCTTTTTTACAGCATGAAAGCCTTTCGATCCCACGGCAAGGTGCTGCCACTTTACATTCATGAGCCCAGCCTGATTGCGCAACCGGATATCTCACGCCAACACCAGCGGGACGATGACGTGCGGGCCTGGTGCAAAACACACAGCGTTGAGTTGGTGGAAACCGGGCAGAATGGCATCGCACGCGGCGCTGACCTCTCAAAGCGGTTTGCACCACTTCCGTTTGCAAGTAATCCTGCCAATGAAATACCGCTGGCAAAAGGCACCGACAAACCGTACCGACAAAAAGGTGGTCGAAAGGCCGCGCAAAAAATACTGGATGGTTTTTTCAACGTCCGGAATATCAGCCGTTATCCTTCACAACTATCGAGCCCCAACACCGCATGGGACGGCTGCTCACGAATTTCGACCTACCTGGCGTATGGCATCGTCTCAGATCGCGAGGTGTTTCAGGCTTTTGAAGCACACCCGGAGCTGGAAACCCAATGCATGCTTCCCCAGTTCAACGGCGTTCGTGAGGCAGAGTTTGACGAAGCTCTATTCACTGCCTGGTCATCCGGCCTTACCGGGGTTTCCTACATCGATGCGGCGATGCGGTGTCTAAATGACTCCGGCTAGATAAACATGAGGCTCAGAGCAACGGTCGTTTCATTCGACACGATGAATCTGTGGTTACCCACCCACAGAGTTGCCCGGTTCCTCGCCAACGAGTTTCTGGATTACGAGCCAGGAATCCATCATGTTATTCACCAGATCGTTTCCGGAACCTCCGACTTTGACCCGCTGATGGTGTACGACCCCATGAAACAGGCAGCGAATCACGACCCCCACAGTCACTTTATTCGCCGCTGGGTGCCAGAACTTGCGGACATTGAGAACATAGCCGACGCTGTGAATAGCTTTTACCATTTCCCGGTCGATGGGATCTTCGACCATGTCCTCTATAGCCGTGGGTCAGGTCACCGCAAGCTTTGGTGTGGCCCAGTCGAGCAGGCAAACTGAGTATTGCACTGCCTCCAGCAAAAGCTCTAAGACTAAAGTAGTCTTCGTGATGCGCTAAAAGGGTTCGCGATGCGCGATAATCTGGCGCTTATAACCTCTTATTAAATGTTTCTCCTGGACAACCGCAAAACCAGTGAGCGGATTTGGCCTGGCCTGTTCATCCCCAGATAGCATGAATTGTAATGATACTGCCCGGAAACGCTGGCTGATAGACGAGCGTTTCCAGTGCTCCCCTGCGCGTTTACCGCATGCTGGAGCCGCACACCTTTGTGGCCTACCGCACCGACGGCTAACTCAACTTATGTATTCTGTGAGTGATGGTTTGTACACTTTTGTCTTAGTGACTATTTAATGGCCAATTTCCTGCATAGGCCACTGTCTAATTGATATGCAAACGGTTCATTTGGAGGAACCCGAATGACGGACTCTCGATTGTCGAGCTGGGCATTTGGCAACACTCGAAGATATACCCACTTTTCGCAGCTGACCGGTGAAGCGCAAGCCAATGCCGCGTCGATCGGTGCTTTTAATGAAGTAGTCGTCTATGAGGGTGACCTGGTGATTGGCAAGAAGCCGGATAAGGAGCTCTACTTCATCTCTATAAATGGGGCAGAACGCATCTCCGACTTGCTGACTTGCGAAACGGTGCTCTTTGGCCGGGCTGAATTGCTCGGAACCCTACCAGAGAAACATGCGCCCTACGTATTGCAACGGCTGACAGCAGGATTCGCCTCGCGAATAACTGGCACTGACGCCAAGATCATTACATAGACCCCTTCATTACGACTGGATGCCATACGGCGGCTTCACTAACGCTTTCCATGCGTCATACGTGCTCATGTATATTTGCCCGGTCAACTCGTCACAGAATTGGGTCCCCTTCAGCCGATCCATAACTGGCCCCTTCACCTCGGAGAGGTGCAGGCGTATCGACAGGTCTTTCAGGCGACCATTGATCACCTCAAGGCTTTCGAGGGCAGAAGCGTCAATGTCATTGACTGCCGGGCAGGCAAGAACCAGATTTTTCATCTGCGGTCGCTGAGAAACCAGTGCTAAAACCGTCTCTTCCAGATACCTGGCATTGGCAAAATAGAGGCTTTCATCGATCCGGAGTACCACCGTCTCATCATCCGTTTCCACCGTATGACGCTGGACATTCCGGAAATGCTCGGTGCCCGGAACAAGGCCCACAATGGCACTGTGAGGTCGACTGGTCCGATACAGATGCAAACTGATAGAAAGCCCCACACCCACCAGAATACCCGTCTCAACCCCCTGAAACAGGGTAAGAACAATGGTTGCGAGCATGGCGGTTACGTCCGCCCTGGAATAAGCAAAGGTCCGGCGAATGGCGCGGAAATCGATCAACGTACTCACGGCAATAATAATCGTGGCCGCAAGGGTCGCTTTGGGCAGGAAGGCCAGTACGCCTGTCAGCGTCAGTGTCGCTATAGCAATTCCGACGGCGGTAAAAATACCCGCAACCGGGGTTTGTGCGCCCGCTTCAAAATTCACCACTGAGCGAGAGAAACCGCCTGAGACCGGCGAACCGCCACTGATACCGGCGCCAACGTTGGCCAGCCCCAGAGCGATCAGTTCAGAATCAGGGTCAATCCGCTGGCGTCTTTTAGCCGCCAGCGTCTGGGCGATAGAGACAGACTCCACGAAGCCAACGAGGCTGATCAGAATAGCTGCCGGCACCAGGGTTGACCAAATCTCCGGGTCCAGAGAGGGAAGGCTGATACTGGGAAGCCCGCTGGGAACGTTGCCGACCAGATTCACACCCGAGGCGCCGAGATTGAAATACCAGGCCGCGGCCGTTGTGACAATAACTGCCGAAACCGGCGCTGCTTTCGCACTAAGGTCCGCAGCCTTTGCCGACAAGCCAAACCCTTTTAACACTTGTTTCAGGTAACGGCGGCAAAGGTAGAGAAATAGCAGGGTACCTCCACCTATCAAGACGGTTACCGGATTGATCGCACCCAGTTGCAGCCAGAGACTCTGCGCCATCTCAATCAGATTGTGGCCACCCCCCTTGATACCCAGGATGTGACCAATCTGGCTGCCCGCAATCAGTATTCCGGAGGCCGTTACGAACCCGGAGATCACGGGATGGCTCAGGAAATTCGCCAGGAAGCCGAGGCGCAAAATGCCCATGGCAAACAGAACCAGGCCAGACAGCGTAGCGAGAATGAGAGCTGCGCCAACATACTCCGGTGAACCTACTACAGCGATGCCCCCAAGGGCTGATGCCGTCATCAGCGATGCAACCGCAACCGGCCCAACGGCCAGGGTCGCGCTTGTTCCAAATAGCGCATACACCACCAGAGGAATCATACTCGCGTACAAGCCGACTTCAGGCGGAAGCCCTGCCAGCAAGGCGTAGGCCAGAGCCTGAGGCACCAGCATCAGCGTAACGATAACCGCCGCAAGGCCATCCTGAACCAGGGTGTCACCCCTGTAGTCCTTCAGCCAACCGATAATCGGCAGGAGCCTCGCAATCCGTTTCATTATCTCCCCCGGTAACTGATAGAGGACCCGCCTATCCTTGAGGTATAGCGGTTTCCGATTTTACTGTTTGAGCAGTTCCCGGATGGGCTGAGGGTCATGACCTGCTTCATGGGCTGCTTTCAGCAGCATGGGGATATTGCACTGAGGGTCTTTTGCCCGGCTTTGTGCCCACAGGTGAACAGCACGCCGACCGGTTCTACAGAACGCCAGAATGGGTGATGCGGCTTTGTCCAGTACCTGCCCAAAAGCCTCAACATCGGCGTCTGAATATTCACCGGGTGCGACGGGGATGCTGACCCATTCAAGCCCCAGCTTTTCTGCGGCCTGTGCATAAACATCGGCACCCTGGTAATCATCCTCGCCCTCAAGACGGCTGCCGATTACCGTTCGGAATCCCTGCGCCTTGACCTGTGCCAGGTCATGTGGAGTCACAGAGTCGGCAATCGCAAATTCTGGCTCCAGAAAATGAATCTTCATAACAAGCCTCCAATCAAAGCAGATTAATGGGAACTTTCAGGTAAACCTGGCCGTTGTCCTCTGCCGGGGGCATTTCACCGGCCCGCATGTTGACCTGCACAGAGGGCAGAATCAGGCGAGGCATATCCAGCGTGGCATCACGCTCGGTTCTGAGTTTGATAAAGTCCTGTTCACTCATGCTCTCGCCTACGTGGATGTTGCTCTTAAGCTGATCAGCCACCGTGGTCTCATGAAGAAACTCATCACGACCTTCAGCCTTGTAGTCATGGCAAAGGAAAATTCGGGTTTCTCCGGGAAGTGCCAACACTTTCTGGATGGACATATAAAGGGTGTGAGCGTCACCACCGGGAAAATCACAGCGAGCAGTTCCGGCATCCGGGGCGAATAGAGTATCCCCAACAAACAACGCATCACCAATCACATAGGTCAGGCAGGCAGGCGTATGACCCGGCGTGTGCAATATACGTGCTTCCATCTTGCCAATCTGAAAAGTATCGCCTTCCTTGAATAGCCGGTCGAACTGGCTGCCGTCACGGGCGAAATCCGTGCCGGCATTGAAGGCCTTGCCAAAGATTTCCTGCACTTCCACAATCTTTTCGCCAATACCGGTTTTTCCCTTCAGAGAATCCTGCAGGTACGGCGCGGCAGAAAGGTGATCGGCGTGGACATGTGTCTCCAGGATCCACTCAACCGTCAGGTTACTGTCCTTTACGTATTGGACAATATCGTCAGCAGAGCGAATGTCTGTTCGGCCGGCCGCATAGTCAAAATCGAGTACCGAATCGATAATCGCACAGGCAGAACTTTCAGGGTCCTGAACGACATAACTGAATGTATTGGTAGGTTCATCAAAGAAATGTTTGACCCGCGGGTACGTCATCGTCTTGTCCTCCGTCTGGAGTGCCATATTCAAGCAACACCCCATCATAACCATACTTTTTATTCTAAGCATAGATCAAAAGAGAATATAGGGATTGGCATAAGCCATAAGTTGCAGCAGTAGACTTATATCTTTCTGTTTTATAAAGACATCTCTGACACTAAAGATTTCGGACATAGGGGGAAGCACTGATGCCCACGGCACCGGCTAGTCCGTCTTTTCAGCGCCAAGCTGTTCCTGAATGAATGTAGTGATGTCCTCCCTCGCCCGCTTTGCCTCCGGAATCCAACGTTCAAGTAATGGGAAGGCATGTGGCATAAGAGGCCAGAGCGCAAGTTCTGTTTTGACCCCCGCTTTGCTGGCCTTACGGGCAAATAACACGCTGTCGTCACACAGTAACTCCGCCGTACTGGCCGTAATCAGCAAGGGCGGCAGGCCGCTGCACTCGCCCATTAATGGAGAGACTTCCGGGTTTGCCGAGTCCGATTCGCCCACATACCAGTCCCGGATCCGGAACAGAACGCCGGTGGAAAGCATGGCGTCCTTTTTCACATTCAGAAAGCGTGGCGGCGCTCCGTTCAAGCGCCCCATATCAAGAGTGGGTGATACCGGAATCGCACAGACCGGCATTAGCAGCAGAACCAGACGGGACTTCAGTGAAAGTCGCAGATAAGACAAAGAAAACCGCGTTGAGTAAGATCCATTTTCCACAGAATTGATGCCTTGTGAGTCATTGTTGGATTACGGTTGTGGCAAAGCCGGATTCAGCCGTTCTGGCTGCGGTTCCACCATAACCTGACGATGATAGCGTGCGGAAGTGTCAGCGCAGCCAAAGCCCAGAACATGACCCTCACTGCCTCAACCAGCAAATTTGTGGCGGGCTCCAGAAATACGATCAATGCCCAGGCGGCGCATGCCATTGCAATGGCTCCCAGCGTTGCAGGCAGAATTTGGCGGGCCGGAAATGCCCGGAGAAGATTTTTCTGTTTCGAGAGCAGCCGATATTCTCCGATTGAGAGAAAATGCCGCACGCTATGAATCGCACAGAAATAGAACGCAAACCCCAGAAGCGGGGGCAATGCGATCAGCGCCGCACCCAACAGACACAACTCGGCCAAAACTCTTGAGTCCGGTCGGTAAAAACGCCCGATCAGCAGTTGTACAAAACCCAGCAGCCAAACCACGGCCAAAGACGGAGCAGCCCAAGCCAAAATTACCGTAACCGGCGCCGCTTCAGTTTGAATCAGCCATGCAAACAACTCACTTGTCTGCTCAGGATGCCCAAGCATCGGGCCGAGAATGGGCGTGCTTCCACTGAGCCAACGTAACAGCGGGCTCTTCGTCGAGCTCAGGAACGCTTCGTCGGTGTATCCAAAATGCCAGCCCGACAACCCTAAAAACACAAGCAGTGCCGCCACCGGGAAAAACCAGATCAATGCTACGAAGGCGAGCGACGCCAAAAGGTAAAGACACAGAACCGCTGGCAATCCGCCCCGTGATTTCGCCGTCAGCTTCTTCAGAATCATCGGGTCGGCGCCACCATGGGCCAGGCCGAATAACCCGATCGGCACCAATACAATCCAGAATTGCTGTTCAATCGACAGCGCAGGCAGAGTAACGCCGACGACCAGGGCGAGGCTGGCGATCACCATCACAACCCATTGGTGACGGCGCCCGCTGGAACTTCGGTACAGCGGGTTGTTACGGTCGGCTTCATCGGGCGTCACCATGGCACGGCTGCCCGTAAAAAAGGCCCCGGCGGCAAAGCATTGGCAACTGCCCAGGCATCACTCAAGCGTGGCTCGTCGTTCATGAATCGGCTCATCTGCTCAGCGGTGGTAGCCTCAAACAACCCAAGAAACCATCTGGGTGCTTTGTCCGGGTGCCGCTTCAGGGCGCGAAGAAACACCCCGTCCATCCAGTCCAGCCAGCGCGGGCGAACGCGTGGCGGCTGGAGCAGCCAATCACCACTGGCCTTGGCCGAGAGGATCTGACGGGCGAGCGCCTCGCAGCCTCTTTGGCAGCTTGCAAAATGATATCCGCTGGAGGCCCTCATCCAGCCCGCGCCAACCCCGGCCCGAATAACCCGGCCTGGTTCAGCTCTGGCCGGTATCGGCATCATGGGCAGCATGCCCGACTCTGATCGTGTGACCTCGTAATCCCCGAGCCCTTGCCGCTTTAGCCACAACTCAAGGTCGGAGCGATAGTCGGGCACCTGGTCTTTTCCCGGCTGAAAGGCCGTCCACTCGACCAACAAGTGATCTTTGTCCAGGGGCAGCAGATATACAAAACAGGGATGCGGATACCCGGACTGGAAATCCATCAGGGTGGCCGTAGAGGTTGCAAAACCATGGTTTGGACAGGCAATTTCAAGGCCCGAAAACACCTGCCAAAAACCGAAATCTGACTGCAGCTGACCCTCATCAGGAGGACGCGTATCGATGACCGCCTTTGCTCGCCAATGGCGTTGACTGCCCGACCGTTGACTGGCCGACACCAACGCACCGTCGTCGATGGATTTAACAGCGCTGACTGTAATGCCCAGCTGAAGGTCGAAGGCCGAAGTGTCTTCGATTTTAGCCAGGGCATGGCGATACAGAACATCCGCAGGCAGCATCGCGTAAGCGCAGCTTTCATCGGATTGGAGAGCAGACCGTTCCCCATCATTCACTTGCCAGCGAGGCCAGCGATGGGTAATAAGATCGCGAAAAGGATGAGGGTCCCGATCCCAGAAGCACCAGGTTCGATCGTTGCTATAGGATGTGCGCGGTTCAAGCAGAAAGACCCTGGGCAGCGTTTTTTGCTCGTTCCGCGCCAGCTGCAGGAGCCAGCAGGCCAGACTCAGCCCGGTCAATCCTGCGCCAATGATGACGAGGTCATAATCGGATAGCGGGGCCGGTTTTAGGGTTTCTTCTTGCTCATGCATACGACCGTTTGTCGCTATTTCGAACGGGGCAGATCGAGGCTTGTGGTCAGGCCCTGATGCAACCGTGGATCATGACGGGCGGCCTGGCGGCCGGTTGAGCCGGCGATAATCTGCGCGACAGCGCTCACAGAGAGTGTCAGTTTCTGCGTCGGGCCTACTACACACCGGCTCTGCCAATAACGCTCTTCCCCTCTTTGCAGAATCTGCTGACCAATCTCGCGATAAACCTTCGCGGCCACGGCAATCGCCAGACGCGGCCTGAAAGGGAGGTAATGCAGCCCCTGCCAACCACTACGATAGTACGACTCGGCCAGTTCCACCAGCTCGCGCACACCCAACCAGGCCCTGTGTCGCGCCATTTGATTAACAGCGAGGATATCCTTTGGCGCGAGTATGCCCGCAGCGCCATCGGCTGGCAGGTAAATCCGGTTCAGATGTGCGTCTTCCAGCACATCGCGGGAGATGTTGGTCAGTTGCATCGCAATGCCAAGATCAATCGCGTGGGGCAAGGCCTGCTCCCGTTCAGGCACGTCCAGAAGGCAGGTCATCATCACGCCAACCGTTCCCGCTACGCCATAGCAATAACGAAGCAACCCGGCATGATCGCCGAGCCTCACAGAACCAAGGTCCTTACGAACCGAACCAACCAGATCGCCCAACGCACTCATCGCCAACGGGTGCGTTCCAAGGACTGATTCCGCCTGCTGGTAGAGTTCGGTTTTTTCTGCCAACGGCGTAGACCGGGACATCAGTGCCCCATGCAATGCCGCCAGCTGCCGGTCAGCTGATCGCGCCTGATCAGGCGTCGTCGCCTCATCGGCCAGGTCGTCTATGCTTCGGCACAATCGATAAAGATCTGCGGCTTTCTCGAACTGTTCGCCACTCAATAACTGGCCAGCCCAATAAAAACTTTTGCCCTTGCGCCGCAAGACATCGCCGCTGGTTTCAGGCAAGCCACTCCCAGTTAAAGACTCGGTCATTTCACACCACTCACGGAAACATCGGGCGCCGCCAACTCAACTCCGGGCGCGGTTTCATAGGCTCTGACCACCAGCCGCTCAACGACCCCGGCAGAGCACACCACACCGGGTACGCCCGCGCCAGGATGAACACCCGCACCGACAAAAAACAGATTTGGATACCGGGGTGACTGGTTATGAAAGCGCAGGCCTGCCGACTGCGTGAGCGTCGGCGCGATGGAAAACCCACTGCCGAAAGGACTGTTCAGCTCATCGTGGAAATAGCTCGGGGAGATGCTCTTCCGGGCACGAATCTGTTGCGGAAGGTCCGGCATCAGCCGCTCGGCCAGGATACTCACAATTCGCTCTTCGAGCTCAGGCGATAACCGGTCCCAATCCTGATCTCCCTGAAGATTAGGAACCGGGGCCAGCACATAAAAAGCATCGCCGTCGGCCGGGGCCATAGAGGGGTCTGTCGCACCGGGCCGATGCAAATACAGGCTTAAATCGTCCGGAACCCCGTGCTGATCAAATATCTCGTCGAGAATTTCCCGGAAGGTGTCACCAAACACAATCGTATGGTGCTCGATCTCCGGGTAAGCCCGCTCTGTGGTGAAGTAAAGCACGAATAATCCCATGGACTGTTTGAGACGGGCACGATGACTGTCGGCGAGTCGCTGAAGGGCAGTTCTCTCGATCCACTGGTCATAAACGTAAAGAGGATCGGCATTGCTCACCACAAAATCGGCGTTAAATCGCCGCCCCTGCTGGGTAATCGCGGCACGTACTTCCACCCCGTCCATCTCCAGATGCTGGACCGACTGACCTGAGTGCAGGCGTCCGCCATGTCGCTGAAAAAGCTCAGCCAGCGCCTTAACCAGAGCGCCGGTCCCACCCTGGACATACCAGACACCACTCTTGCGTTCCAGGGCATGAATCAGAGCATAAAGTGACGAGGTCCGGAACGGATTTCCGCCGACCAGAAGGGAAGGCACGGAGAAGGCTCTGCGCAATCGTTCATCGTTAAAAAATCGAGAAACAAACTGATAGATACTCTGATCGGCCCTCAGTCTGACAAGATCCGGCAGCACTTCCAGCATGTCCACCACACGGGTGAAAGGCTTTTGCGCCAGTTCTGTGAAGCCACGGTCGTACATGGCTTCAGCGGCTTGCAGAAAGTGCGGGTATTGCTCGCCCTCTCCCGGCGACAGCCGTTCAATCTCTTCGACTAGCGCCTTCGTTGTACCGTGATAGTCAAAATAGCTGCCATCGGAAAAGTCCATTCGGTAAAACGGTGAGACCGGCAGCAGTGTCACATGGTCTTCGAGGGTCTCGCCAAATCGCTCAAACAGTTCCGAGAACAGGAAGGGCGCGGTGATGACTGTCGGACCGGCATCGAAGTTATGGCCATCAAGCTCAAAAGTCCTGGCTCGTCCTCCAAGGTCTTCGTGCTTCTCAAGCAAATCAACGTTATAACCTCGCGCAAGAAGGCGCAAAGCCACTGCAAGCCCACCAAATCCGGCACCGACAACCACTGCCGTTTTTGCCGCCTTAACCCGAGACGATGCATTCATGGCCTTGCTCTACCGTTCAATTGAAAAGGGTGGCGGTGCGCTTTCGCCCTAAGCTCCAGCTTTCTGAGCAACGGCGCCAATGTGGGCGTCATCGGCTTGGGCAGCTGTTTTTCCAGGCGTTCAAGTTGATGTCGAGCACGCTGCAGCGAGGCTAGAGCATGGCGGGTCGCTCTCTGGACTCTCAGTTCAGGGCAGTCTCCCTGTCTGCCGCGGTGGTGATGCCAGGCATGAAAGGGATGAAGCGAATTTACCTCACTCTTTTCCCCACTCTCTTTTTCACTCTCTTTCTCACTCTCTTTCTTACTCTCCACTTCCACCAGATCATCCAGGTCATCGATAATCTGATAGGCCAGACCAACCCCTTCCGCAAACCGCTTTAACGTGTCCCGTACCTGCTGGTCTGCATTTGCGGCAATCGCACCGGTCATCAGTGGAAGCTGAATCAGAGGAACCGTCTTGGCTTTCGCAGCGTCCAGATAGGCCCTGAACCGAGGCCGGGCGCTGGAATCTCTAGGAGCAATTTCAACACTCTGTCCGACAATCACGCGGCCAGTCATCGTGGCTAGATGCTGAGTAAGAAAGCGGGATTGTTGCGCATCCTCCAGACCGGCGGCCACTGCAAAAGCTGTACAAAGAAGTAAATCACCAGCGCACAGGGCGACGCCCTTACCATGTCTTTGCCATACCGTTGGCTGCCCTCTGCGGAGCTGATCGCCGTCGAGGAGATCGTCGTGCACTAATGATGCATTGTGGATGAGTTCGCAGGCCGCCGCGGCAGCTACCGCATATTCCCGCGAACAATTGAAACTACTGCAACTGGCAAGTGCCAGGCGAGCCCTCAATAAACTCCCTCTTGTACCAATCTGATACTGGCTGGCACTGTTTGCCGGCCCTTCCATCACCGCCTGTAGATAATCAAGCATAAGCGCTCTGACCTGTTCAAGCTCTTGGGCATGAGCCGGCTTGTCGGCCAATCGGGCCGAAACAGTGTTGGCGCTGAAGTTTTCTTCCAGAGGTACATCGGCATTCAAGACAGAAACAGTCATTGTTATTCTCCCTATACGGGGCTGAAAACTGAAAGCCTCACATTGACCTCTCGCTCTACGCTAAGGGGAAAGATCAGATCGGCACGGAATTGTTCCGTGCCGATCTGATCAAGGTTGCTGGCAATCAGCAGTCAAGTTCCGACGGATCTTACGACTGCATTCAGGCGCTTTGCGTGGGCGACTTTGCCTTCGCTGGCGTTCCTGCTTCGGCTTCTGCTCGGCTCTTACGAATAGCGATCGTGAAGATCAACAATCCGAAGACGGCTTTCGCAACAATGTCAGCAACGGTGTAGCCGGTTTCCACAGCTACAAGCGCTGTACCGCCTGTCACGCCGACCAGTGGCAGCAAATAGACGATAGGGTAGAACGCCCAGGAAACAACGACCAGAATGGCGGCTGCGTTGATCAGGCCTTTGACTTCATCCGGCTGCTTCGAGATGGATTCTTTAAGACCAACGACCAGTTCGCGCACGATGTACAGGAACGGAATCATCGACAGAATCCAGAAAATCGCCCGGGTTCCGACTTCACCCGACACTTCGCCAGGATAGCCAAGGATAATCATCAGCGCGGCGGCACCGCCGAGTTTGACAGACCGGCTCACGGTCTCACTATTGCTGAGCTTCATAACCAAAATCAACTCAACCAAAAGCAGCGGCACTGTTAGCAGCCAATCTACATAACGATATGCACGATTAAAGCCTTCTCCTGTTGCCACGACCTCTCCCGTGGTAATCGTCGCTGCGCCATCCCAGGACAGCATGATCTGGAAATAATGGTAGGCGGCGATGGCCGTCACCAGACCACTGATCGTGACGGCCATTTGATAAGACGGCGCAACCGCCGATCTCATCAGCCACAAGAACAGAGTGGTCGACGCCATGACGGCCAGACCGAAAGAGAAAGCATTTCCTATAAAGCCGTACTGACCAAGTGATAAACTTTCAATCGCTAGCATTTTCTTATTCCTCTTACGAGTTGTACTTAGATATCAGCAATCAGCAGACTACAGAGGCCAGCCAAGCCCACTGCTGATCTTGAGAACGAGATAAATTTAAGCTTTCAATGTTTACCTACTGACAAGGCGACTTTTTGGATCAGATTTAATGTTGATCCAGTAAATCACACGCCCCCTAAGAATGAAGCCCGCCGCTTACGCGCTTTGGAGCTTTGCCATGAATCGCGCTACTGTGCCCTAATCAATATGAATCGCTAATAGGAATTCAGTCATGAGAACGAACATCCTGATTACCGGCGCCAGTACTGGCCTGGGCGAAGGCATGGCGCGGGAGTGGGCGGCGCAGGGCTGCAACCTGGCGCTTTGCGCCCGCCGGGCCGACAAACTGGAAGCGTTGCAGAGGGAATTACAGACGAAATACCCCGCTATTCGCGTGCTTGTCCGCGGGCTGGACGTGTGTGACTACGATCAGGTTTTTGAGGTATTCCAGGGCTTCAGCGAAGAACTGGGCAGCCTGGACCGGGTAGTGGTCAACGCGGGTATCGGCAGCTCATCGGCGATTGGCCGGGGTGATTTTGCTTCCAATCGCAAGGCTGCGGAAACCAACTTTGTGGCCGCGATAGCCCAGAGCGAAGCGGCCATGGAAATCTTCCGGGCGCAGAACAGCGGTCATCTGGTGCTGATGTCTTCCGTCAGCGGTGTTCGCGGTTTCAGGGGGCCGCTCAATGTTTACGCCGCCACAAAAGCAGCGGTGGCGTCCCTGGCGGAAGGCCTACAATTGGACACCCGGGGCAAGCCGATCAATGTGAGTAACATCATGCCCGGTTATATTCTGACCGACATTAACCGGAACGAAAAATCAGCACCTTTCCGTGTGGATCTGGAGACCGGGGTAAAAGCACTGGTGAAAGCCATCGATAGCGAAAAGCGCAGAGCCTACGTGCCCTGGTGGCCCTGGACGCCCCTGAGTTATGTGCTGAAGGCGATGCCCTTTGGACTGTTTGCGCGAGCCATGTAAAACGGTGGAGACCCGACATGAAAATGACTGAAAAAGAGGGTGGTGTCAGTGGTTACTCCTGGAAGCTGGCAGCCGTCGCTTCCGTCGCCTCTCTCATTGGCGCTCTGGTCACTTTTGGTGAGGTATCGCCGATCATCACGGGCCTGATTCTGTTAGCAGCGGTTGGCTGGGGCTTTACGGCCAGGGACAACAAAAAAGCGTCCGAACAAAAACCCGAATAAGGAAACGCTTCCATGAAAATCCGCGCGGCCGTCCTGCAGGCCATTGGCGCTCAGCGTCCCTATCACGATACGCAACCACTGGTCATCGAAGAACTGGAACTCGATCCACCCGGGGATAACGAGGTACTGGTGCAGATCAAAGCCGCCGGGCTGTGTCATTCGGATCTGTCGGTGATCGATGGCAACCGACCACGTCCGGTACCTATGGCGCTGGGGCACGAAGCAGCAGGCATTGTAGAAGCCGTTGGCAATGGCGTTCGTGACCTCGAGCCCGGCGATCATGTTGTCACCGTCTTCGTTCCCAGCTGCGGCCACTGCGGACCCTGCGCCGAGGGTCGGCCCGCGCTGTGCGAACCGGCCGCCAAAACCAACAACGCGGGCACACTGGTCAGTGGTGATCATCGTCTGCACCGGGCCGATGGCACGCCCATCAACCATCACCTGGGCGTGTCGGCCTTTGCCGATCATGCGGTGGTATCACGGGACTCGCTGGTAAAGGTGGATGCCTCCCTACCCTTTCACCATGCCGCCCTGTTCGGCTGTGCGGTACTGGCCGGTGTGGGCGCAGCCATCAACTCGGCCAACATCAAAGCAGGGCAGACAGTTGCCGTCGTCGGGCTTGGTGGTGTAGGGCTGAACAGTGTTCTGGGCGCACTGGTTGCGGGTGCCAGCGAGGTCATTGCCATTGATCTGGACGACAATAAACTCGCTCTGGCAAAAGAACTCGGGGCCCGCCATGCCTTCAGTTCCGCCGAGGCGGACTGTATAGAAAAGATCAAGGCACTGACCAGCGGCGGCGTCGACTGCGCCATTGAGATGGCCGGATCGGAAAAAGCCCTGGAATTTGCCTATCAGATCACCCGCCGGGGCGGCACTACCGTGACCGGTGGCCTGGCTCATCCGGACAAAAAAGTGGCCATCCAGCAGGTCAGCCTGGTGGCAGAGGAGCGCACCCTGAAAGGCAGTTACGTGGGCAGTTGCGTTCCGGTGCGGGACGTCGCCCGTTACGTTAACCTGTTCCGTCAGGGCAGGCTGCCGGTGGACAAACTGCTGAGCGCCACGCTTCGGCTGGAGCAAATCAACGAGGGTTTCGAAACACTGGCCGCTGGCAAAGCCATTCGGCAGGTGATTCTGTTCGATGACTGACACAGGGAGTAACGCCTTGGAGCGCTCGGATTTTCCGGTTTTCTATTCGATCACCACCCGATGGATGGACAACGACATCTACGGCCATGTGAACAACGTGACTTACTATTCCTACTTCGATTCCGCCATCAATCGTTACCTGATCGACGAGGGCGGGCTGGATATTCATAACGCGCCGGTGGTGGGCTTTATGGTCAGCTCAAGCTGTCAGTTCAAAAAACCCATCGCCTACCCAGACGCGATTGAAGCGGGACTTCGTGTGAGCAAGATAGGTAGCAAGTCGGTGACCTACGAGGTGGCCATCTTCCGGGAAGGAGAATCCGACGCCGCGGCCATCGGGCAACTGGTGCACGTCTTTGTAAACCGTGCCGAAAATGCATCCACCCAGATCCCCGAGGACATCCGCGCGGCACTTGAGAAAATCGCCGCCACATGAGCACCGGGCGAAGCCTTTAGCAACGGCGCAAGATCGACTGCTTCGCGTATTCGAGGCCACTATAGCGCGGCCCTGTCCCGGCGGCTCTATCTATCACGACCGGGTAACGGTTTCCGCCAGCATCTCGGCCGTAATCGCTGACAGCGTCCAGCCCAGATGCCCATGGCCGGTGTTGTAGAACACCGTCGGCAGGCTGCCCGCTCCGACTTTCGGCATCATATTAGGCAGCATGGGCCGCAGCCCCGCCCAGGGCACGACCCGGCGCGTACTGACCCCCGGGAAACATTCCTCAACCCAGCGTGTAAGCGGTTTGATCCGGTCGTCGCGGATATTGCGATTGTATCCGTTGAATTCCGCCGTACCGGCAACGCGGAAACGGCTATCACCCAGCCGGCTGGTCACCAGCTTGGTGGCATCGTCCAGCAGACTGACGTTCGGCGCCGCTTTCTGGGAGGCCTCATCGTCCAGCTCCACGGTGATGGAATAGCCTTTGACCGGATAAATGTTGACCCGGTCACCCAGCTTCGCGGCCAGTGCCCGGCTGCCAACGCCCGCACAGATCACCACGCCATCAAAGGTGTCGCGCTGCTGCTCACCGTCCCGGGCCGTTACCCAGGCATGTGAACTGTCCGCGCTCAGTTCGGTGACCGTGTGGCCGTAACAGGTTTTCACCCCAAGACGCTTGATCGCCTCGGCCAGACCATTGGTGAACTTGTGGATATCACCGGTGGAATCGCTTTCAGTGAAAAAGCCGCCGTAATAGGTTCCCGCCAGCGTGGGTTCAATCGCGCTCATTTCGTCAGGCGTAACCGCCCGACGCTCAAGACCGCCCGCAGCCAGCAGCTTCGACACATTCGCAGCATGATCAAAGCCCGCCTTGTCGCGGTAGATATGCAGAATACCCTGTTTTTTGAGATCGAAATCGATGCCCTCGTCCTGCGCCCACTGGAACAGGTAATCTCGGGCAGCAATCGCCAGGCGGGCACTCTCGGTGGTGTTTTTCTCGTACTGTGGAATAGCGGCGATGAACTCGGCAAACCAGCTGAGCTTGTGCCAGGAAGGCTTGGGATTGACCAGCAGAGGAGCATCACTTCGAAGCATCCACTTCATGCCCTTGGCAATGGTCTGCCAGTTGTTCCAGACCTCGGCATTGGAGGCCGACAACTGACCGCCGTTGGCGAAGGAGGTTTCCATCGCCGCATAGCGGTGTTTTTCATAAACGGTAACGTCGAGGCCGCGCTTGGCCAGAGTGTAGGCTGTGGTGATACCGGTGATACCACCGCCAATAACTGCAATCCGCTTCATCAGAATCTCCAGAGGCGCCCAGGGTTTCCTCTCTACGCAGAATGGTAGAAAGCACCCCTTCCGTCTATGGACCTGAGAGATTCACACGCCGTTTCAGCGAAATCGGCGGCTTGCTCCTTCGGTGTGCCGACTGACGCAGTCGTCGACAGCTCTTCGGAAAGTCTTCGTGCCAGCGGTCCTTTTGCCTGAGAGTTTCCGGGGCAGTTGCTCCTTCGGCGCTGACCACAGGTTTGCGTGGGTCAGTCTCTCCCGCTGGCACGTCTGGCCGAAGTTCTTGCCAGAAGAACCCGCAAAATAGCAAATTATGCAGCCAATCGAAACCAGCGTGTTGAGAAAAGCCTTCAGGTTTTTGAGCTATACTTCGTCAACCTGCTTAGGACACGCCGTATGGATTTTTGCCCGCCATAAAACGATGTTCGTAGTATGGGTATGAAGCTCACAACCGGGACCAGTTTCTATCTATGAACTCTAAAGCTCGGCAAGCGATATCTGACCTTCTCGATTTATCGGCCAGCGCCAGCGGCTGCCGGTGGATGGCTGTTCTTGCGGATCACTCGCCCGGGCTGGTGGTTCATCCCCCTGAAGACCAGGAAGAGATCTGCCTCCACCTTGAGGCAAGAAAAGAATTCCTGAGCCGCGCCGCCGATGGGCCGATTGACCCTGGGACCTTGATTCCTGTCCCGGAATCAGAGGCAACCTGCTCTGGTACTGGACGTATCCGACCCGGCTTCTTCACGGCGATTGGCCTGTTCGACAGGGCTGGCAAAAGACAGGGCACCCTGGTCGCTCTTGATAGCGACCCCAAGGAACTCGATGAAAAACAGAAAAGTGCAATCACGCGTATTGCCGGGCTTGCCGAAACCCAGATTGAAGCAGGCGCCATTGAAGACTTTAACCGGGGACTAGAAACCCAGAACACACAGTATTCCTTGTTGTCGGAAGTCGCCCGCCAGATCACTAACGGTGTGGTGGTAACGGACGAGAGCGGGCTGGTTACCTGGGCCAACCACGGCTTTGAAGTAATCAGCGGTTACAGTCTTGATGAGATTCTGGGGAAAAAGCCGGGGGCACTGCTGCAGGGAGAGAAAACCGACCCTGCGACTGTCGCCTATATGCGCCAGCAACTTGTCAGAAGAGAAGCGTTCACTGCTGAACTGATTAACTACCAACGCGAGTGCAAAAGCCAAAGCCGATCTTCAGCGGTTCAGAAAAACCCTCGACAGCACTCTTGATTGCGTCTTTATGTTCGATGCAGACACACTGGAATTCTTTTACGTGAATCAGGGAGCCGTTGACCACCTCGGCTATTCACAACAAGAGTTACTGAAAATGCATCCGTTTGACATCAAGCCACAGTACCCGGAAACGAGCTTCCGGGAAATGGTGTTGCCCCTGGTAAACGGGCAGATACCCAGGGTTAATTTTCAGACGTTACACCGGCACAAGGATGGTCATGACATTCCCGTCGACGTCTCCTTGCAATACATAAAGCCGGAAGGCGATTCACCCCGGTTTATCGCCATTGTCAGGGACACCTCCGAACAACAACGGCATCAGAGCGAGATTGGAAATTACAGAGTCGGTGGTTGCCGAAAACATTCTCCACAGCGTCCGGCAGATGGAACTCATCAGATCCACAGGCGTTCTGTTTTCCCTGGATGATTTTGGCACGGGCTATTCGTCACTGTCATACCTCCGCCAGCTTCCCATTGACGAGCTTAAAATCGACAAAAGTTTCGTCGAGAGCCTGCTGCATGATGAAGAGGGCCACGCCATCGTCAGGGCCATACTCAGCCTTGCGCGCAGCCTGAAGTTATCAGTGGTTGCCGAAGGCATAGAGGAGCAAGAACAATGGGGAGAGCTGAAGGCCCTTGGCTGCGAGGGTTTTCAGGGCTACCTGTTCAGCCGCCCGAGCCCCGCAGAGCTAATTACCCGGGATCTTGAGCAACTCGCACTGGCGGTCGTGCCTTCATAGCCTGACGCGCCCCACAGAAATACAGCCTCAGACTCGCTGCGCAGATGTGGGAGAAGAACGGATAATCTTTTTGGCCCAACACGGCAAGGTGAGATCAACCCTAAAAAACTGTACATTTATACAGCTTTGTCGTATGTTCCGTGGCAACAGTCACTCACCGGTGTCACCACATGGGACTAGAGAGCCAACCTGCGAATTTTGCCACCATAAGACGGCGATTCGAGTTTCGCAGTATCGAAATCGGGCGATGGGTTTCCGAGCCCGAGAAAGACCGGGCGGCCGTGCGGTTCCAGCAGGCCCTGAATGATCTGATGGACGTTCTGGGCGGCCCGGAGCATCTGATCTCCCTGCGTCATACTCTGGGGCTGCAATATGGCATTGGCGGCCGTCCTGGTGTTGCGGCCCACTACCTGCCAACCACCCGGCAACTGGCACTGGCCAAAAACGCAGGGGCCGGAAGCCTGGCCCATGAATGGTTCCACGCCTTCGACCATTATATGGGCAACCGGATGTTTCAGCAGCCCGAAAAGGGCCTGTTTGCGTCAAAAGGCTGGCTGGACAGCAGTCCGCTGAAACCCCACCCGCTCAACGGCCTGTTGGCTGACTGCTTCAAAGCCGTAATGCTTAACGAAAATGGCACAGAGCCCAGTGAACTGTTCCAGCATTCCCGCCGGGCAGACCAGACCATGGGCGCACTTTACTACGCAAAACCCGAGGAAATGTGCGCCAGAGCGTTCGAAGCCTTCATTGAAGATGCCCGGCCCATGAGCAACTTCCTGGTGCGCGGCAGCCGTCAATCAGACGAAGCCAGAGCCGGACTGTATCCACAGGGCCAGCAGCGCTCGGCCATCAACCTCGCATTCCGGCGTTATTTTCAGGCTTTGGGCAAAGCCCTTTACCGGGAATTGCCGAGCGCGACAATGTCGTCATAACGCCGGTAATAGACGCCGCGCATGGATTCGCCGCCTTTTGCCAACATGACAATCTCATTCACCATAGCACGGGCCACGGTGGCGGCTTCGACACCCCGGTACCGCTTCAGCGGCCCTTGCAGCAGAGCATTGATCGCGGGCATCGCTTTCATCCCCAGCGCCTCTGCCTTGCGATGCTCCGAGCGTTCGCCCAGCAGCAGCCCCGGCTGATAAATCGAAAGATAGGGATAGGCAAGTTCACGCAAGCCGTCCTCCAGCTCGCCCTTCACGCGGTTATAAAATACCGGCGAAGAAGCAGAGGCACCAATGGCGGACATCAAGATGAAGGCCTGTGCGCCATGCTGCCTCCCCAGTTCGGCGGCCTTGATCGCATAGCCATAATCGACCTCCCTGAACCTTTGGCGGGAACCGGCTTTTTTGATGGTCGTTCCCAGGCAGCAGATGATCGCGTCCACCTTGAACAGATCCGCCTGCTTTTCCAAATGGGCAAAATCTACGGCCACCTGTCGGAGCTTTTCGTGTTCAATGGTCAGTGCACGGCGAGTCGGGGCCACCACCTGTGACACTTTATCAGCCGCCAGCAAGCCGTCCAGTACCAGCCCCCCGGTGAGACCCGTTGCGCCCAGCAGTAATATGTTCATTGATCTCATCCTTGTCGCGTCTATCGCTGTTCTGCTCCCCGAAGGATGGCGTGCAGCAGTTCTTCGGCGTCGAACTTTGTCAGTGCTTCGTCGGCACCCACCTGGGTGGCGTAGCTTACGCTCATTTCGCTGTTCAACGAGGTATGCAGAATAATATAGGGCTGTTTCAAAGAACCGTGATCACGAACATTGAACGTCAGTTCGTAGCCATCTAACCCCGGCATTTCAATGTCGCTGACCAGGATATCAATCGGTTTACCCTCGCCATCTTCTTGCACCAGCCGATCCAGCGCATCCTGGCCATTGGTGGTGACCGCGTAGGAAACATCTTTGCTGTCCAGAGCATCCGACAACTGCTTGCGGGCCACCTTTGAATCGTCCACCAGCAGAATGTTCAGGCCTTTCAGAGTTTCCCGCTGCACATCCGTTAACACCACTTCAGCCGGGTTCATTGATTCCGGGTAAACACGAGCCAGAAGCAGCTCAACGTCCAGCAACTGAATAATCTCGTTATCCAGATGGATCAGTCCGGTAATGAACGCCCGGTCACCGAGGCTTTTGGGCGGCGGCATCACGTCTTTCCACTGGGTTTCAATAATCTTTCGGACACTGCGAACCAGAAACCCGATTTCCTGGCGCTGAACGTCGGTCACGATGATCGATGCGGCCTTTCGATCTTCCTCGCTCATGGGTGGGTAGCCCACCGCATAGGCCATATCAATCACCGGAACCGTCGAACCACGAAAGTTCATGGCACCAATGACCGCTGCATGGCTTTTGGGCAATTTTGACAGAGGCGCATAGGGCATGATTTCCCGGATTTTCAGCGTCCCCAGGCCAAACAGCCTCTGATCGTTCAGGTAAAACAGAAGCAGTTTCTGAGGATGCGTTTTTCCCTCGGCCATAGACATGATTCCTGTTGGGATGGCGTCATTCAATATAGCAGTCTGCCTTCAGACTGTCCGGTCGGGCAATTCATATCAATCGGCCTTATCGGCCACCCTGGCGATTTTTAAATCCGGCAACCGGCATGACGCGTAAATCCTTTACAACATTCATCCGGAGGTCCGGCCATGAAATCGCTCACGTTAACCACATCTATCCTCGCGGCGGCGTTTGCGCTGGTTCTGGTTGCAATGCCGGCAACCAGCGATGAAACCGACGATGCCATTCAGAGCATTATCCTGTCCCAGATTGAAGCGTTTGCCAACGACGACAAAGACGCCGCCTGGTCATTTGCCTCTGAAGGAATCAAACGTCAGTCGGGGTCCGTCGATACGTTTTACAACATGGTGAGATTGTCCTACGCCCCCGTCTATCAGGCATCCTCCATAGAGTTCATGGAGCGAGTCCCACACAGCGGCTTTCAGATCCAGGTTGTTCGACTGCACGGGCCAGAGGGCAAACGCTGGCGAGCGGTCTACCGCATGGTCCAGAACGACGAGCAATGGCGAATCGGCGGTGTGGCACTGACAAAAGCACCTGATACCATTTGAAGTTAGTTTATCGAACTACCTAAAACAAACCACTGATCCCTCTGATCAGAGCATCAATGTTAATCCGCCTTTACGTTTACGTAAACTTCAACTAATCTGGTCAAAATAAACACAATTTCGACCGGAAAACACCATGTCGGACAAAAAACATTACAGCATCAGCGAGCTGGCCCAGGAATTCGATGTCACCACCCGAAGCATTCGCTTTTACGAAGATGAAGGCCTGCTTCACCCCACCCGCCAGGGCCAGACCAGAATCTTCAGCAGCAAAGACCGCGCAAGACTGAAACTCATCCTGCGAGGCAAACGCATGGGCTTCTCCCTGGCGGAAACCCGCGAGTTGTTCGAGCTGTGGGACGAAACCCTGACCGGCAGCGAGAATCAGCTGCTTAAAACTCTGGAAGTAGTCGAGCACAGGCGAGGGCAACTGACCCAGCAGAAAGCCGACATCGCCATGATGGAAATGGAACTGGACGCCCACGAAAACCGCTGCCACGACGCCCTGGAAGACATCCGGCAACGCAAACAGTCCTCATACAACAAAAAAACCGCCTGAACCGGCCCGGCAGACAGCAACCAAAGGTAGTGACCATGAAATCCCAGTATTCGGAACTCAACTTCGGCCTCGGCGAAACCCTCGACATGCTCCGTGAGCAGATCAACCACTTCGCCGCCTCCGAAATCGCCCCCCGCGCGGAAGACATCGACCGCACCAACGAGTTCCCCACGGACCTGTGGAAGAAAATGGGCGACATGGGATTACTGGGCATCACCGTTTCCGAAGAATACGGCGGCGCCGGCCTGGGCTACCTGGCCCACGTCATCGCCATGGAAGAAATCAGCCGCGCCTCGGCCTCCGTTGGCCTGTCCTACGGTGCTCACTCCAATCTGTGCGTGAACCAGATCTACCGCAACGGCACCGAAAACCAGAAACGCGCCTACCTGCCCAAACTCATCAGCGGCGAACACGTGGGCGCCCTGGCCATGTCCGAACCCAACGCCGGTTCCGACGTTATCTCCATGAAGCTTTCGGCGCGGAAAGACGGCGATCACTACGTCCTCAACGGCACCAAAATGTGGATCACCAACGGGCCCGACGCGAGCACCTACGTCATCTACGCCAAAACTGACCACAGCGCCGGATCAAAAGGCATCACCGCCTTCATCGTCGAACGCGGCTATCCTGGCTTCAGCCGCGCCCAGAAACTCGACAAACTCGGCATGCGCGGCTCCAACACCTGCGAACTGGTGTTCGAAGACTGCAAAGTCCCCAAAGACAACATCCTCGGCGGCGAAGGCAAAGGCGCCAACGTCCTTATGAGCGGCCTCGACTACGAGCGCCTGGTCCTCTCCGGCGGACCACTGGGCATCATGCAGGCCGCCATGGACATCACCGTGCCCTACATCCGCGAACGCAAACAGTTCGGCCAGGCCATCGGCGAATTCGAACTGGTACAGGGTAAAGTCGCCGACATGTACACCTGGATGAACACCGCCAAATCCTACGTCTACATGGTCGCCATGTCCGCCGACCGCGGCGAAACCGCCCGCAAAGACGCCGCCGGTGCCATCCTCTACTCCGCCGAAATGGCCACCAAACTGGCGCTGGATGCCATCCAGCTACTCGGCGGTAACGGCTACATCAACGACTACCCTACCGGCCGGTTGTTGCGCGACGCCAAGCTCTACGAAATCGGTGCTGGTACGTCTGAAATTCGAAGAATGCTGATTGGGCGGGAATTGTTTCTGAACAACTAATCGCGCTGACGATAAAATTTGAAGGCAGGCCAGCGACCAAGTTTGCCGAGGGGCTGGTAGAAGGGCGGTTCGGGAATGTCTTCGGCCAAGGATGGCCGAAGCCAAGCGCACATGGATGTGCTCGTAGCGTTTCCCGAACCGCCCTTCTACCAGACCCGATACTCCAAGCACGGACTAAAAAATGACCGTACTCCAAAGTAAAATTAACCCGAAGGACGACGAGTTTCAGACCAAGTATCAGTCCATGTCTGAAGCCGTCGCCGACCTGAATGACAAAATCGACACCATCCAGCAAGGCGGCGGCCCCAGCTATCAGGAGCGCCACATGGCCCGCGGCAAAATGCTCCCCCGAGACCGCATCAACTACCTGCTGGACGACGGCTCACCGTTTCTCGAAATCGGCCAACTCGCCGCTTTTAGAGTCTACGATGAAGACGTCCCCGCTGCCGGCACCATCGCCGGCATAGGCCGGGTCAACGGCACCGACTGCATGATTATCGCCAACGACGCCACCGTCAAAGGCGGCAGCTACTACCCGCTAACCGTCAAAAAACACCTCCGCGCCCAGGAAATTGCCCTGGAGAACCGCCTGCCCTGCCTCTATCTGGTAGACTCCGGCGGCGCCAACCTGCCAAGACAGGACGACGTCTTCCCCGACAAAGACCACTTTGGCCGCATCTTCTACAACCAGGCCCACATGTCCGCCGATGACATCCCCCAAATCGCCGTGGTCATGGGCCTCTGCACCGCCGGGGGCGCCTACGTGCCCGCCATGTCGGACGAATCCATCATCGTCCGTAACACCGGCACCATCTTTCTGGCCGGCCCACCGCTGGTCAAAGCCGCCACCGGTGAAGTGGTCAGTGCCGAAGACCTGGGCGGAGCCGACGTCCACTGCAAAACCTCCGGTGTGGCCGACCACTATGCCGAAAACGACGCCCACGCCCTGGACATCGCCCGCCGCTGCATCGGCAACCTCAACCGACGCAAACCCACACCGGTGGAAGTCCGCGAGCCCAAGGGCCCACTCTACGATCCGCAGGAAATCTACGGCATCGTCGGCACCGATTTGCGCAAACCCTTCGACGTAAGGGACGTCATCGCCCGCATGGTCGACGGCTCCGAATTCGACGAATTCAAACGCTACTACGGCCAGACCCTGGTCACCGGTTTTGCCCACATTCACGGCTACCCGGTGGGCATCATCGCCAACAACGGCATCCTGTTCAGCGAGTCCGCACTCAAAGGCGCGCACTTTGTGGAACTCTGCTGTCAGCGCAACATCCCCCTGCTTTTTTTGCAGAACATTACCGGCTTTATGGTAGGCCAGAAATACGAGGCCGACGGCATCGCCAAACACGGTGCCAAAATGGTCATGGCCGTAGCCTGTGCAAAAGTACCCAAAATCACCGTACTGATCGGCGGCAGCTTCGGCGCCGGCAACTACGGCATGTGCGGCCGCGCCTACAGCCCGGACTTCCTGTGGATGTGGCCCAACGCCCGCATCTCCGTGATGGGCGGCGAACAGGCCGCCGGCGTAATGGCCACCGTGAAGCGGGAAGGCATGGAGCGAAAAGGGCAGAACTGGAGCCGCGAAGAAGAAGCCGACTTCAAACAGCCAATCATCGATAAATACGAAGAGCAGGGCCACCCCTACTACGCCAGCGCCAGGCTCTGGGACGACGGCGTCATCGACCCGGCGCAGACCCGTGAAGTGGTCGCCCTCAGTCTGTCCGCCACCTTTAACCGACCCGCCCGGCCAACACGCTTCGGCGTGTTCCGGATGTAACCGAGGAGAGCTTCATGACCGACCAGGCCCCCACCGTGATTCTGAACCAGCGCACCAAAGGCGTCACCGAAGTCGTCCTCAACTACCCGGAGAAGCGCAACGCCTTCGATGACCTGATCATCCGTCGGCTGATCGATGCTCTGGAACAGGTCGCCAAAGACGACGACACCCGCGTGGTTGTCGTGCGGTCCGAAGGCAAACACTTTTCTGCTGGCGCCGACCTGACCTGGATGCGACGAATGGCGGGCAACACCCGCGACGAAAACCTGACCGATGCACGCCAACTGGCGCGCCTGATGTCGACCCTGAACCAGCTGCCGAAACCCGTCATTGGACTGGTACAGGGCGCTGCCTTTGGCGGCGCGGTTGGGCTGGCTGCCTGTTGTGACATGGTACTGGCCGCAGACAACGCCACCTTTTGCCTGAGCGAAGTCAAGCTGGGCCTGATTCCCGCCACCATCAGCCCTTATGTGATCCGCGCCATCGGCGAGCGCCAGGCCCGCCGGTACTTTTTATCCGCCGAAGTCTTCTCCGCCAGTCAGGCGCAAGAACTGGGCCTGGTGCACATCGTCTGCGAGGGTTCCGATGCGCTACAAACCCGCTGCGATGAACTGGTGGATCAACTGATGACGAATGGCCCCGTCGCCCTGTCCGCCGCCAAGGATCTGATTTTTGCCGTCAGCCAGAAGCCCATCACCGCTGAGCTGATCGAAGATACCTCCAAGCGCATTGCCGCTATCCGCGTCAGCGACGAAGGTCAGGAAGGGCTGAACGCCTTTCTCGAGAAACGAAAGGCCCGCTGGGTGCCAGAGGAAGATGTGTAATGTTTAGAAAAATCCTCATCGCCAATCGTGGCGAGATTGCCTGCCGCGTGATCCAGACCGCCCAGCGCCTGGGCATTCGTTGTGTGGCGGTGTACTCCGATGCCGACGCCAGTGCCCGCCATGTGGCCCTGGCCGACGAAGCCTTTCACATAGGCCCGGCGGCCAGCTCTGAAAGCTATCTGTGTGGCGACAAGATCATCGCAGTTGCGAAGCGCAGCGGTGCGGAAGCCATCCATCCCGGCTACGGCTTTCTCTCCGAAAACACCGCCTTCGCCGAAGCCTGTGAAGCCAACGGCATTGTTTTTATTGGCCCGCCCTCGTCGGCTATCGCGGCGATGGGTTCCAAGTCCGCCGCCAAGGCGATCATGGGAAAAGCCGGTGTACCGCTGGTGCCCGGCTACCACGGTAACGATCAATCCCCGGCCCTGTTGAAAAAGGAAGCTAAGACATGCGGCTTCCCGCTGCTACTTAAAGCCGTTGCCGGTGGCGGTGGTAAAGGCATGCGAGTGGTCGAGCGCCTTGAGGATTTTGACAGCGCCTTGGCCGCCGCGAAGCGCGAAGCAAAGAACGCCTTTGGCAATCCGGACATGCTGATCGAACGCTACCTGACCCAGCCGCGCCATGTGGAAATTCAGGTATTCTGCGATCAACAGGGACAGGGCGCCTACCTCGGCGACAGAGACTGCTCCATCCAACGCCGTCACCAGAAAGTAATGGAGGAAGCCCCGGCACCGGGCTTATCGGATGATACTCGCAAGGCCATGGGCGAAGCCGCCGTGTGCGCGGCGCAAGCCATCGACTATGTGGGCGCCGGTACCGTTGAATTCCTGTATGACGTGGACGGGTCCTTCTTCTTCATGGAAATGAACACCCGCCTGCAGGTGGAACATCCGGTCACCGAAATGATCACCGGGCAGGATCTGGTGGAATGGCAGCTACGGGTAGCCCTGGGTGAGCCGCTACCCCTCACCCAGGGCGATGTGAGAACCCAGGGCCATGCGCTGGAAGTGCGGGTGTATGCCGAAGACCCGGACCACGATTTTCTGCCCGCCACCGGCCACCTTCGCTACCTGCGAACCCCAACAGAGAGCGAGCATGTACGAGTTGATACCGGCGTGCGGGAAGGCGACGACATCAGCGTTCACTACGACCCGATGATTGCCAAACTGATTGTCTGGGACGATACCCGTTCCCAGGCCATCAACCGGATGGTGTCAGCCCTTGAAAGCTATCGCATCGCAGGCGTTAAAAACAACCTGTCGTTTCTTCATGCCCTGACCAACTCGCACCCGTTTCGAAACGCCGAGCTGACCACCGGTTTTATCGACGAGCACCAGGATCTGCTGCTCAACCAGACCGCACGGGATGCCGATCAATCACGGGTGCTGGCCGCCGTGTTCGTGATGGCCCGCCGCAAAACGCCGACCGATACTCACGCAGAGGGGTCCGACCCATGGTCGCCCTTTGCCAGCAGCCAGTTCGCCAACTGGCGTCTGAACGCCACCTATGCCGAACCTATGCAACTCAAGGTCGGCGATCAGGTCCATACCCTGCACGTGCAAATCCAGGCCGACGGTTATGAGATCACCACGGATCAGGGGCGGTACCAGGTCACGGCAACACTGACGGACGATAGGTTGGATGCGGTGATCGACGGCCATCGTCTGAGTTGTTACGGCGACCTGCACGAGCATCAGCTGACCCTGTTCCATCAGGGTGACACCTTCCGCTGCGACGTGTATCGGGAAACCTTTGCCACGGAAGACATTGCGCACGAAGGCAGCCTGGCAGCGCCCATGAACGGGGCGGTTATCGCCGTACAGGCAAAGAAAGGCGACACCGTGACCGCGGGCCAGACCTTAATAATCATGGAAGCCATGAAGATGGAACACGCCATCAAAGCGCCCGCCAATGGGATTGTCAGCGAGGTGTTTTACGCCGAAGGCGATCAGGTGGCCGAAGGTGCCGAACTCATCGCCATCGATGTAACCGACGACATGCCTAGCGACGTGACTAGCGATGTGAAAAAAGGAGAGCCTGAAGCATGACGTTTCCTGCCCATGTCCGGCTGGTGGAAATGAGCCCGCGAGACGGCCTGCAAAACGAGCCGGGGCCGGTGATTGCGACTCAGATCAAGGCCGAATTGATTGACCGACTGGCCGCCTGTGGCCTGACACACATTGAATCCGCCAGCTTTGTGTCGCCAAAGTGGGTGCCGCAAATGGGGGACGCTGCCGACGTCATGGCCAGCATCAACCGGCGCCCCGGTGTTCGTTACACTGCACTCACGCCTAACCTCCGGGGCTTTGAAAACGCCTTGGCCGCAGGGGTCAGTGAAGTCGCTGTGTTCGGTGCCGCTTCCGAAAGCTTCAGTCAGAAAAACATCAACTGCTCCATCGCACAAAGCCTGGAACGTTTTCAGCCCGTGATGGAAGCTGCAAACAAGCACCAGATACCCGTTCGCGGCTACGTTTCCACGGTTCTGGGCTGCCCCTACGAAGGCCACATTCCACCCGAACAGGTGGCGCAGGTCGCCAAGGCCCTGTTCGATATGGGCTGCTATGAAATCTCACTGGGCGACACCATCGGCGTGGGCACCCCACTGAAAGCCAAACGCATGCTCGAAGCCGTCGCCACCCATGTCCCCATGGACAAACTGGCCGCCCACTTCCACGACACCTACGGCCAGGCGCTGGCCAATCTGTACGCCGTGCTGGAAGAAGGCGTTTCCGTGATCGACGCCTCCGTTGCAGGGCTCGGTGGGTGCCCCTACGCCAAAGGCGCGTCTGGCAATGTGGCCACGGAGGACGTGCTGTATCTGCTGAACGGGCTGAGTATTGAAACGGGTGTGAACCTTCAGAAGCTCGTCGCCACCGGCGAGTGGATCAGTCGCCAGGTTCAACGCAACAACGGCTCCAAAGTCGGCCAGGCAATGGGTGGCTCCGGCCTTGGGAAAAACCGGTCAGGGCCAAACTGGGATGTAAGGCCATGACCGAGGTTTTTTCAATGAAGGCGTTTTCTGCGGGCAACGGTGAGCCCGACAAGACCAGTGAGCAACAAGAAAACAGAACCCGGTTCCGGCACCTGTGCAACGAACATTTCCCCGAAAAATTCGTTATCAATGCCACCCGTTGTTTCGGTGACGGTGACGGCGTCAAACGTTTCATTCAGAATGGCACCAAAGAACACCAGCTGATCTTTGGGTGAGGCGAAGTCAAGATCGTCAACGACACTACCGCCCAGCGAAAAGCTAATATTGAAGACCGAGTCGACACAGGCTGCGTTGCAGCCGTCCAGCATCGCGGTGCTGTCGCTGGGCTCATGAAAATAGAAACCGAAAGCAGTGGAGGCACCGGTATCCACTGCTATGCCCAGATTCTCCGGGCCGCTGACGTCAATGGCGTTGCCGCCCGGCAAGAGCGTGGACCAACCGCTACCGACAAAGATGGTATTCCCAGCCGTTAATGTTGCCCCGCCGAGAATGACAGAGGTTCCCTGAGCGCCAAGGTCTGGCAGCTTTACGTTCGCCCGATAATCAGCCTATCACTCTCACGCCAATGAGCGCCGGATGCAGCCAAACCGCAAAAACGACATAGAATCCGAGCCCTGCCACAATAACGAGTACATCATTAAAGCGGGTAGCTGGCACCATGGGTATGGGACGGGGTTGACGGCGTTTGAGCGATATTCTGTCCGCCACCGCCCAGATCAGGAAGGTGCCGAAAAGCAGCACATCCGCCAGGGTTCCGTTCACCAGCAAGTGCCCCAGAGCCCAGGCTTTTACCGCTACCAGCATGGGGTGTTTCAAGGTGCCGTTGATTCGTCCCGGCAGATAGGTGGCGACAAACGCGATAAACGCGATCAGCACCAACAGCATGTTGATATGACGTAACCAGGACGGCGGTGTGTAAAGCACCGTGGGATCTATCCGTGTGTCACCGTAACCATAGATCAGCAGTACTAACCCGGCTAACGCAATAAGACTATACAGCCCCTTGTACGGGCCCTCCCCCAGCTTTAACACCAGGCGCTCCCGGGTGCCGGGTGAAATCATGGACAGCGAGTGAATGCCAAAAAAAAGAACCAGTCCAATGAGCAGCAACGCCATGTTTATCTCTCCTTAAAAAGTCGACTTCCTCTTACAATCCTGCCTACTTCAATGATATCAAATAACCGAAATAACCGGGACAGATCTATTTTTGACGACACCGATACCAGGCGCTGAGTAGACACTGAACACCCCTATCGCGCAGTGATATTGTGGATTCCTGCTCAAAAATATTTTCAAATAAATGATTTATAGACACTTTTATTATTAACTTACAAAAAACGCAGAATAATGAAGTAGCCAATTTATCTGATCATTCTGATTGCTATTAAATTGTGTTAGATGCCAAAAGCCGGGCATTCGTGGCACCTGTTGTGCCAGTCCCACTACGGGACTAGGATGTGCTTATGCGCATCATCGCTCTATCAACCTTAAGGCCTTTTGGGCAAGCTCTCCTGCCTATGCTGATTCCATAGAGCCCGGAATGGCCTGGTATCGGGAGACATTGAAGGAGGATTGGTCGTCCCCGAATGAGGTTAAGGCCAAATTCTCAAGCGCCAGCATTCTCAAAGATGGAAGGGTGGTATTCAACATTGCCGGAAACAAATATCGGTTGGTGGTCTGGATCAACTATCCATATAGAGTGGTTTACATCCGTTTCGTTGGTACGCATAAGCAGTATGACGAAATTGATGCACAGATAATCTGAGGTGACCTATGGAAATTCGTCCCATTAAATCGCAAGCAGACTACCAGGCAACCCTTAAAGAAATCGAGGCGTTAATGGCTGCGGAAGCGGACACTCCGGAAGGTGACCGGCTGGATGTTCTCGTCACGCTTGTAGAAGCGTATGAACGGAGACACTACCCAGTGGACTTTCCTGACCCGGTGGAGGCGATTAAATTTCGGATGGAACAACAAGGCCTGACAGTAGATGACCTTGTCCCGGTTATTGGGCGCAAGAATCGGGTTTATGAAATTTTGGCGCGTAAACGCCCACTGACACTCAGAATGATTGAAGAATGGGGCTCCACGAACCCCAGAGTCTGATTTCATGAATGAAGAAAGATGTCAGAGCGACGGCAGACATCAAAACAACCCAAGTCCGGCCAGCGACGCGATGCGTGGCGGTTCCCTTAGGCAAAACCAGTGCAATCCACCCACAACGATAGCGCCGACCGCCAGGACGATGTGTGATTGTATGGCGAGGGAAGCCTCCGCGAACACGTCGAATGTCATTTCAATGGTCTCCCTTTAGAATAGCTTTCTTTCGACGCATCTTTTAGACCAACAGTGTTTAACCGTTGAGACCGTTCCGCAGTCAGACAAGCCTGATCGTAAGGTCTACTCCATCACGGAGCGCGGGCGCACAGATCTCGCCAATTGGGTTAACACGCCCTCTGAGCGACCCAAGGTCCGTGATCCACTCTTACTCAAGATGTTTTCCGGTGAGTTCTGGGAGGATGCGAAGCTCCTCGAGGAATTAGCAGCGCATCGCGAGCATTGGCAGAAACAGCTTGATCGATATCTGGCCATTGAAAGCAAATATTTTGCTGAGCCGAACCGACTGCCGCGCCATTTTCGGCTGCAACACCTGGCCTTGATAAGAGGTATAGACGTCAATCGATCCTGGCTGGAATGGTCTGATGCATTGAAAGAAGTGATCAATGATCCCGGCGATACCTGAATCAGGGAAGATTTTTGCCGGTTGACTACCGCTCTTTTATTATGCAACTACGTTTATATAGTCTAGGTGCCGAAAAACGATATTGGCACGACCGATTAAGCTTGGCTTGTTCTCGAGAGCTGCCGGATAAGGAGGCAGCCGGCGTGGACGAACTGGAGGCGATCGTCTGTAACGCGGGGGGCAACGTCAACGCGCGCTCCGAGGAGCTGTCGTCCGAGCAAGTACGCAGTGCGCGGCTTCCTCGAGAGCCTCCAATACGAGGTATCTGGCTTCGGGGTGCGTGTCCATTTGATTGAACCTGGCTTCATTCGAACCGACCTCGCTACCTCGACCGCGCGCGATATTACGGCCATCGCGGATTACGACCATCTGCGGGCGCGACTTGAGTCGCAATGGCGGGAATCAATCGCGAGGGGGATAAAGCGCGAGGCTGCAGAGGAGAAGGGGCCGTGTGCAGAGGCAATCTTGCGTCGGACCCGCGGGTCCGCACAGGGCGTTTCGCGTTAGAGCCTCAATCAATATAGTGCTACGATTACACCATGAAACCAAACAAAATTGAATCCGAAGCACTGCACTTGCCCGTTGACGAACGAGCCAAGCTGGCCGAGCGTCTGCTGGAGAGCCTGGATGAACTCTCGGAGAAAGACGCTGAAGTTCTTTGGTTGCGTGAAGCACAGCGTCGGGCCCGTGAAATCGATGAAGGTGCGGTTGAGCTTGTTGCCCCCGAAGAGCTTGAACGCCGAGTCCAAGCTCATTTGAAGTGAATTATCAGCTCCATCCAGAAGCGGCATTCGAGCATGAAGAGCAGGTTGCTTATTATGCAGCTCGGGCACCGGGGCTCGGACACCGCTACCATTCCGCTTTTCGCTCCGCTATTCGTCAGGTGTGCGAAACACCGAAGAGATTCAAAGTTTTTTCTGCTCCTAAAATCCGGCGTGCAGCCATTGACGGGTTCCCGTACAGCGTTATTTTTCGGGAAACTAAAGACCGTATTCACATCCTTGCCATTGCCCATAACCGCAGGCGACCGAGCTACTGGGCGCAGCGGCTCTAATCGGGTAGCCGAGGGTATCTGGCCCTCAACCCCCACAACACCCTGCACCGATGCGTCGGACCGGCGGGTCCGCACAGGGCGTTTCACCGGGAATGGCTGCGGAAGCGGACACTCCGGAAGGTGACCGGCTGGATGTTCTCGTCACGCTTGTAGAAGCGTATGAACGTAGACACTACCCAGTGGACTTTCCTGACCCGGTGGAGGCCATTAAATTTCGGATGGAACAACAGGGCCTGACAGTAGATGACCTTGTCCCGGTTATTGGGCGCAAGAATCGGGTTTATGATAGCCTCATAAAACACGCGTCTCGCGATGATGGGCATCCAGCGTAGGGTTGGATCTGCACTAACGCCACGAAACGGTGTGTGATTCGCAATAATCCCATCACAACTGTCCATCAGCTCACGATTCTCCCGGTAGACCTGGAACCCGTGCTCACAATTCGTTATCAATGCCACCCGTTGTTTCCGTGACCGTGACGGCGTCAAACGTTTCATTCAGAATGGCACCAAAGAACACCAGCTGATCTTTGGACCAGTGGTGCGGTTTGAATAAGGTTTTACAGACGTTAACCGATCAACAGCGGGGAGATCTTCATGGGTGAAGCAGTTTACTGGTACGCAATAGCGTCAACTCTATTGTTCCTGAAAATGTTCGCGGTTTCGGCCTATCAGGGTTTTCAGCGTATCGGAAAATCGACGTTTAAGACGCCTGAAGATGCCGCGTTTGTCGGCAAAAAGCCCGCCGACGAAGAGCTCCCTCAGGTCCAACGGGCTGCCAAAGCATGGTTGAACGACCTCGAAAATATTCCCATTTTTCTTGCCCTCGGTGTCGCCTATATCCTGGTTGAGGCGTCACCCGGTTCGGCAGCGTGGCTGTTTTTAACCTTCACAGGTGCACGCTACCTGCATACGGTGTTTTATCTGGCGGGAATTCAGCCGTGGCGGACGGTGGCTTATGCCGCAGGCATTGTCTGCCTGTTTGTCATGTGCTTCCAGATTCTGGTCGCACTGCCCTGACCGGTAAAACCTGGGCACATCTATTTTTGACTACAACGACAGACAGTCCGTAGCCCAAAAATGATGAAATATCCCTGATTGATTGATTTTCGATGAATATTCCCTAAAATTATCTTAGCGCTACAATAGGAGAAATATAATGGTTAAAGCAGCGCAGACAGATAAGGGGGTAGATGATCGGAAAGTTCTCGGCAAGGCGCTATACAATGCCGCCGAGGCTCTTGGCATCAGCAAAACCGATGCAGCAAAAATCGTAGGGCGCGAGCGTACCGGTATTGCGAGAGATGGTATTGATCCTGGCACGAAAGCCGGCGAGCTTGCTCTGATGTTCGTTCGGGTATACCGGGGACTGTATGCCGTTGTCGGTGGTGACCATGAGAACATGAAGCACTGGATCAAGACTGAAAACCAGTATTTCGGGCGTCCTCCCGGAAAGATGATGGAAACCTGCGAAGGCTTGGCTCGCGTGGTGATGTACCTTGATGCGATTCGAGGTAAGGTTTGAGCTATCTGGATCGTATCCGGGCATCTGTTGAGCCGGTGAGCGGCCGAATGTTTCGGGTTGCTGAATCTCAGGAGCACGTGGCGACCACTGACATTGTGGATACGTCCGATGAGCAGTCTCGTTTGGAGGAGTTGCTGGAAGGCAACAAGCCCCCCTACACTGATCCTGTAGATCATCTTCACTACCTGCTGAAAACACCGTTTCGGTATCCACCCCTGCATTATGGCTCTCGATTTGGGCAAACCTTTGAGAAGAGCTTATTTTATGGCGCTGCAAAAACCGAGACAGCGCTGGCAGAAACCGCGTTTTACCGTTTCGTTTTTATCCATCACACGCAGAAACCATTTCCCAGGCCGGTAAAGTCTCAGCACACTCTCTTTGAAGTTGCCGTGCAGACCGACAAGGGGCTAAAACTACAATCGCAAGATTGGCAGGACGTCAGAGCGATGCTGACGGATCCGGTCGACTACCGTTTCACACAGCGTCTCGGTAGCGACATGCGTGCAGTCGGCATTGAAGCGTTCCAGTTTATCTCAGCTCGCGCCGTCCAGGTTGGAATACGAAGCCCGGATCATCACTCGACAGTCGATGGCCTTCGGGACTTGAATGCAGACTGCGCGGGTATCAACTGGGCGTTGTTCACGCCTCGAGCTTTTCAAGAGTCCAGCCCTTCGAACCCTCGACAGATGATCGCTGTTGCCACAAAGGAAAAGGTCTCTATTGTGGTTACCGAGCCTGACGGATCATCTACGGCGGTGGCATTTCCTGCGGACGCTTTCATGGTTTCCGGCCAAATGCCCCGGCCTGCCGCGTAGTCAGAAGGATCGCCTTCGGGCCGACGACGTCTATCCAATCAACCCTCGCGCAGCAACAGCGCCGGATTCAGCCGCATCGCCCTCAGTGTTGGCAGCAGGCCGCCCAGCAGGGCAAGTGCGCTCACCGCACCGGCAACCAAGGCGCCAATCCACCACAGATCTCCCGCCGGCAGTTTCAGCAGCATGCCCGCCAATGGCAGGGCGATCAACGCCCCGAGTACTGTCGCGAACACCGTCGAGAGCAACGTAAGTAACCCTGTTTCGAGCAGCATGGATAGCCGGATTGCCTGGTGCCTGGCGCCGAGGCAGTGCAGCAGGTTGGCCTCGTAGAGTTGTCGCCTGCGGCTGACACTGACCACGCTGGACAGTACCAGAAGGCTTGCGGTGAGGCTGACCAGGGCAACGGCGGCAAGACCGGCCGCCGCCTTGTTGAGCAGGTCACCTGCTGTCTCCAGCCAGTCGGCGGTGCGTAGCGTAATCACATTCGGAAGGTTTCTGGCCAGCCACTGCTGTGATCTTTGTGCGGCCGGGTCACTCTGGTAAACAACGCCGACGTAACGCCCAATCAACTCGTCCAGCGCGCCATCCTGCAGAACGCCCTCGAACCAGAACCGGGTCTGAAGGCCTTTCTGCCGGTAGATGGCTCTGATTTCAGCGGCAATTGGCTGGCCTGCGGCCAGAAACTCTACCCGGTCGCCGACAGTCAATCCGAGCTGGTTGGCTTCCCTGTCCTCCATGGCCATGAAGGCGGGCTGTCCTGCCGGCGCCGGAGACGACCACCAGCTGCCTTTGACCAGCTCAAGATCTTCCGGGTTTCCTGACAGATAGCTGAGCTTGTATTCATCACCCATAGCTTCCCGTCTGGCTTGCGAATTGTCCGCCAGAACATCCGCTATCGGCTCGTCGTTGATGGCAGCCAGACGGCCACGAACCAATGGCAGGAGTTCGGTCCGGCTGGCAGGATCGAGCGACATAAGGCCAGACTCGAGCGGTTCGATCTGATCAGGAAAGACCTCATACAGAATCAGGGCGGGTGCTTCGGCCGGTATCGTGGTTTCCAGCGCTCGCAGGAGGGTGCTTACCAGTAGGGTGCAAGCCACTACAAGTGTCAGCGCCGTACCCAGCGAGAGCAGCGTTGCCCGCAACGGCGAATCTGGTCTGTGCAGATTGGCCAGCGCCAGCCGCCGGGCAAAATTCCGATCGGCGAAGCCACCGTTCTCCAGTGCTCTGGCAGCACGTTGCAAGCCCCTGATCAGACCTTCCAGCAAGCCCCAGAGCACGACGACAGCCAACAGAAACAGGAACCCGAGTTGTGGCGAGGGCAACCAGAACAGAGTGGCCCCGATGTAGACCGCCAGCAACAAATAGCTGGCGATCCGCCAGCTGCGAGGCTCATGACTGGCCGCTTTAACCTGACCTCTAAACAGCCCTGCCGGTGAAGCAGCCAGCGCTCTGGCCAGAGCTGGTAGTGCGAAAACATAAGCGGTCAGCACCGCAAACAGCCAGCTCAGGAGTAATGGTGCAACCCAAAGAGCTATCCACTGGCCAGCATCGCCAGATCCGGACAGCGCAAAGGCATCGCCGGCCAGACCAATGGCCACGGCAGACATTCCCAATCCGATGCCACCACCGATGAGGCCGGCAAGGCTGCCCAGTATGCCGATTTGTAGGAGGTAAATGCCCACCAGGGGCCTGCGCCGTAAGCCCAGCGTCTGCAGCGTGGCAATGGTGCCAAGCTTTTCATCCAGATAGGCATGTATGCTGTTAGCAACACCCAGTCCGCCAATGAACAGCGTGGTGAAAGCGATCAGAATGAGCGCGGTTGCAACCTGGTCAAGCCGCTCGGACAGGCGTTCGCTGCGCTCTGCAAAGGTGGTGGTATCCCAGCGGGTATCGGGGAAAGCCTGCTCGAATTCATCCAGCCAGACGTCCAGATCGCGGTCGGTCTGCACCCGGTATTCGTAGTCGACGCGGCTGCCGGGCCGGATCAGCCCGGTTGCCTCCACCGCCGCTTCGGAAATCATGATCGGCAAGCCACGCCAGTTGGCATTCAGGCTGCGATCCGGCTGCGCCTGAATGAGGCCACTGATGCGAAAGGTCGCTGCGCCAATCTGGATCTGATCGCCAATGGACTGACCCAGACGTTCAGCCAGCAAGGGGTCAATGATGGCCCCCCAAAGTTCATCTTTCCGTGCCGTGAGCTCCGCGAGTGATTGATCCGGGCTCAGTTTCAACTCCCCGTAAAGCGGATAGGCAGCATCAGGGATCAGTATCTCGGCTCTGACGAAGCTTGCGCCGCTATCATCACCGGCTTCACTCGCACTACTGACCATGGTATCGAGTTCCCGAACCAGCGAGAGGCGGCCAGTCCCACGAACCCATGCAAGCACTTCATCCGGCAGCGGCTCACTGGCATCCAGCTCGACGTCGCCACCCAGCAGCGCGCGGGTATCAGCCAGCAGACTCTGCTCGATGACCCGGTAGAGACTGGCGGTGGCCGCCACAAGGGTGACGCCCAGTATCAGGCATGCCAGAAAGATCTTAAGCGCGGAGATGCGCGAGCGTAAATCGGAGATCGCGAATCTCAGCATCCAGAGCGGCCTGGCGGACGTTTCAGACTTCATAGAGGCGACCACCGTCCATCCGGACCCGGTGCTGACAGCGCTGTGCAACACGCTCGTCGTGAGTCACCAGCACCAGCGTGGATTTGCTTTGCTTATGAAGGTCAAAAAGCAGCGAAAGCACCTTCTCGCCGGTTTCCTGGTCCAGGTTGCCGGTCGGCTCATCGCCCAGCAGCAGGCTCGGCTGATGCACCAGTGCCCTGGCGATCGCCACACGCTGCTGCTCACCACCGGAGAGCTGCCCGGGATAATGCTGCAACCGATGGCTCAGCCCGACCGCCTCCAGCATGGCAAGGGCGCGTTCGCGGGCGTTCGCCTGTCCGGCAATTTCAAGGGGCAGGCTGACGTTACCCAGCGCGCTGAGGCCGGGCAGCAAATGAAACGACTGAAAAATAATGCCGAGGTGCTTGCTGCGCCAGTCAGCCAGCGCATTCGAATCCATGTCGCCAAGGCGCTGGCTACCAATCAGGATCTCGCCCTTGTTTGGGCGCTCGAGACCCGAGAGCAAAAGAAGCAGGGAGGTCTTGCCGCTTCCGGATGGGCCAGTGATAGCCAGTGTTTCACCGGGTGGAACTTTGAGTGACGCGTTGTTGAGCACCGCGACGGACCCTGACTCGGTTGGATAGGTCAGATGAATGTCGCTCATTTGGACGCTGGTAGACACAGAGGCTCCTTTGTTCGCAAATAACCGAAAATAACCGGGACAGATCTATTTACGAAACAACCTATCTAGAGCACCAATGAGGTGGCCAGAAACAGCATCAGGCCCATGCCGATGATGTCGGTGAAGGTCGTCAAGAAGATGCTGCTAGCAGTGGCCGGGTCGGCGCCGAAGCGTTTGAGTATCAACGGCACTGCAACCCCGAAGATGCCGCTGCCCATGCAGGCGCCGACCATGGCAATGAAGATGACAAGGCCTAGCATGGCCGGGTTGGCGGAATCAGTGGACACGGCGTAAGCGTACATGGCGACGCCGGCGATGACGCCCACGGCAGCGCCATTGAGCGCGCCCAGCAGGATTTCCTTGCGCAGCAACTTGCTGATCGGGTAATCCTTTATTTGCCCCAGGGTGATACCACGCAGAGTAATCGCCAGCGCCTGACAGCCAGTATTGCCGCTCTGCCCGGCCAGTACGGGCAGGAAGGCCGCCAGGGCGACGATCTGGGCGATGGTGCTCTCGAACATGCCCACCACAAAGGCGGCGGCGAAAGCGGTGATCAGATTCACCTGCAGCCAGGGGTGGCGCATGCGGAAGGCGGCCAGCACCGGTGTGTTAATCTGCTCTTCTTTCGACACACCATACTGGGCGCCGGCCTGGGCGCTCAGTTCCGAGGCGATGCGTTCGTAAAGTTTCCAACCACGGACCTCACCCACGACGTGTTGCTGCTCGTCCACCACCGGGTACATCCGGTAGTGCCGGTAAAGCACCTCGCTAACCGCTTCTTTAACCTGTGTGTCTTGTTCAAACGCAAAGGGCTCGCGCACCATGATGCCGGACAGGGCTTCCGAGGGCTTGGCGAGAATCAGGTCGCGCATGCCCACCACGCCCACCAGGCAGTCATTGTTAGTCACAAAGATATAACTGATCTCGGAAACGTCGGCGCTCTTTACCATGAAGGTCAGCGCCTCGGCGACGGTATAATTGTCTGGTAAGGTCGCTGTCACCGGTGTCATCAGTTCACCGATGGTTGCTTCCATGCCGGAGAGCACCGCATTAGTGGCCGCGTCGTTCGGCGCCGCGGCCTCGCCCAGGTGAGAGGCTATGGTCAGAGCCTGTTCCGCGGGCAATCGCGAGAGAATGAACTGGATATCGTCCGCCGGCAGCCCGACCAGCGCTTCGGCCGCATCCAGAGGTGTAAGTTCGCGAATATACTCAATTCGATCAGTCAGCTCCATACTCTGCGTCATGTCGCGCTCCGGTATTATTGTGGGAGGTCTGACTATAGCAGTGAGACAGTGCGCGGGGTGAATTTCGGCTTGTTACCTTCTCGCTTTCCCCCGACAATACTGCTTTTGATTTACCTGTCATGGGACTGAAACATGCTCGAAAGTCTGGCTGTGATGCCTCAGAATTTCTCGTTGCCGGACTCCATTTGGCGGCTACTGATCAGCACCGTGTTGCTGATGCTGGCCATCGTCATCCTGAGGACGCTGACCGCCCGCTTTATTCGCCGCAGCGTAACGTCGTCGGAGTTGCGGGGTCGCTTGCTGGTGAACTTCCGCAATGGCTTCCTGCTGCTGGGCGTGCTGGGCCTGGCGTTAATCTGGGGTGACCAGATCCGGTCTCTGGCGCTGTCCATCGTCGCGATCGCCGTTGCTTTTGTGGTCGCCACCAAAGAGCTGATCCTTTGTGTTTCCGGCGCGATCTTAAAAAGCGGTGCCGGCTCCTTCAATCTGGGCGATCGCATTCAAGTCAAGGATTTCCGGGGTGACGTTATAGACCAGACTCTGCTGGCAACCACGATCCTTGAGGTGGGCCCCGGCAAGACCGGCCACCAGCGTACCGGGCGGATGATCGTGATACCCAACGCACTGTTCGTGTCCGAGCCGGTCATCAACGAGAGTTTTACCGACCACTGGGATTTCCATGTATTCACCGTACCCTTCAGGCGCGAGGACGACTGGCATGCCGCCCAGAAAGCACTGCTGGCTGCCGCCAACCGCCATTGCGAGCCCTATCTGGAGTCGGTGCGCAAGCACATGAACAAGTTTGGCGTATCGCGGGGTCTGGAAGTGCCCTCCGTTGACCCACGGGTGACCCTTCAGGCGACGGACGCCGAAGAAATGCACCTCACCGTCAGGCTTCCTACCAAATCCGGACAGCGCAGTTATATTGAACAATCGATCCTGTCAGAGATTTTTGCCGACACCGATTATTCCACCAAAAAGCCCGATCCGGGGTCGAGCCCCCCGAATTCACTTACATAACGAGTCATCGCAGATGAGTTCAAGCCACATTTTTTGGCCGGTGCTGGCCCTGGCCACAAAAACCTACACAAACGTCGTTGCAAGGCTCTGATTTCTTGAGTAGTTTTGCTATTAATTTACAAAAAAAAGCGGAATCACGAAGCGGTCAAATTTACGTGATCCTTTTTGACCACTACCTATAGGTTTTGGCGGTACGTGCTTTCTTCGGGGCCATAGCCAACTATGAATGACGACGTTTTCCAGGACAAACTCAATTATCACCTGTTAGACAGTTTCGTAAAACAAACCTCAACCGTGATATCGGGACACTTTCTCGTTGGCTCGATAAATGTCGGGCTATTCTGGCAGCAAATTAACCATACGTTCATTTTTGCCTGGGCGGTATTCTTGCTGTTAATCGGGCTAGTCCGGTGGTTAATGAAAGCCCAATATCAGCGTCACCAACAGCGTTTGAGCCCTGGCTATTGGTGGGGGCTTTTTGCTGTGAGCTCTCTACTATTAGGACTTGCCTGGTTCGTATGGTCCTTGCACGTAAGCATGGTGATTAACTTCAGTGGTATGGGCTTTTCGATAATTGTCATTACTGCGGCAGGACTGGTTTCAGGAGCAGTCGCCTCCACGTCTTCCTCAATATATTCTTATATTTGCTTTTCTGGCCCAATATTGCTCCCTTTAAGCGTTGTATTACTATTCAACGATCAAATGGAAACTCAGGGGATCGGCCTTTTATTAGTACTTTTCTTCATCATTACATTACGTCAGGTGCTAAGCATTAACAGTGTATTACAAGAAAGCATTATCAACAGGCTGGAACTGGAAAAGTCCAAAGCGAAAACCGAAACACTCGCCAAAGAACTGTATCAACTCTCTACAACGGATGCCTTAACGTCTATCACCAATCGCCGTGGTTTTGATGAAGCACTCAGCCGCGAGTGGTCACGTGCAAAGCGCTCGGATACGCAGCTTACCTTGCTGATGATCGATGTCGATTTTTTTAAAACATTTAACGACAGCCTGGGACACCCCGCCGGAGATGAATGCCTCCGTTTGATTGCCTCGACGCTGACTCACTATGCCAGAAGAGCAGGCGAAGTTATTGCTCGCTACGGTGGAGAGGAGTTTGCCATTATTTTACCCAATACCGCGGGGAGTGAAGGTGTTAAAATCGCAGAAAATATATGCGACAGCATTGCCGAGCTTGATATAGAGCATCCTGCCTCTGGTGTAGCGAAAAGGGTCACGGTGAGTATCGGGGTGCACGGTGCTGCTCCCGGGCAACTGGATGACAGCCAGGAACTCATTAAACTCGCTGACCAGGCGCTATACCGAGCCAAAGCTGACGGACGAAACCGTGTCCGTTTAGCCGAATCGTTTGAGTAAAAAGCTGCCGCGCTGCCCTTTTGGCCTCTACCGGACGCCCGTTCTGTTACGCTCCAAGGGCACCGCTTATCTCAGCGCCAGGCAGCAACAATACCTAAGAATTCAACCCCTCAGTGAATTAACAAAATGAATAACATAGTGAAAAATACAAAGTGGGTAATGCTTGTGTCTGGAATTCTCACTGCCACAATGTTTTATGGCCTATTTGGTCAAAACATCATGTCTAGAAAGCTCCAGCTCTATTTAGAAAACCAATAATAAAAAAGCTCACAGATAATATCGCTAAAAAGGCAAGATAAAACGCCATCCATCTTCCATAAACTTTTCTAGCGAAAAATGCATCAAAATACCTGCATAATATGTAGATCAACAATCCAAGCGTTAATACTGCATGAGCGGTCGCCAGAGGATAAATCCCATAAGCTACTGGAATCGCGCCAAGTCCAGTCAACATAAAAATTCCAACAAATTGGTCTAGATTCTTCACTTTCTTATTCATCGACATTCACCTTCGATGGATGTGTAGCTATCGATTATGCTTAACCCCGCTGCCGTCCCACCCAAGACATCAAATGCTGCATTTTGGAAATCATTAAACTGACGAGAAAGAGTTGCTGATTCTGTTATATGTTGAGACGAACCAGCCCAGCCTGTGACAGGCTGAAACCCGGAAGGAACCCTAACCCGGATTTCTCATAGGGGATAAAAAAGAGCGGCTGAAAGTGCTATGATTTCAAGCCTCCACGCACACAATCCACACAAACAGCCGCATCCAAAATGGCACCTGAAAAACTGACCTTCTCGCCACTCTCCCGCCGTCCCGCCGTCAAATTGAAGCCGATTTCTCTGGCGGTCACATCACGTCCGACGCCGGATTACTTTTGCTCCGGGAAGTCGACAAACAACACCGCCTGACCCAGCGTCTGACCTCGGTTCTCAGTGACCCACGGACCCCGGAATTGGTCCGCCACAAGCTTGAGACCATGACCCGACAACGCGTGTTCGGTGTGGCTGCCGGGTACGAAGACCTGAACGATCACGAAGCGCTGCGCTCTGACCAGGCACTTCAGACCGCGACCGGCGAGGACGCGGTCCTGGCAGGCAAATCAACCCTGTGTCTTACCTGGTCGGTATCAGCAAAAACAGCCGCCTGCTCAAGGAGGTAGACGTACCCGCGATGCTGGTTCGTAAGGCCCACTGGGAACTGGGCGAAAAAGTCTCAGCCACCTACCGCTTCCAATACCAGGCCCGCACCTGGAAATACCCCCGCTGGGTGGTGGCCCGCCTGGAGATGCCTATCCTTACAAAGACGAACTCTCTGACCTGGTACGACGACTGGCTCCAACCTGAATCCTCGGGCGCCCCCGGCCCGATTTAATGGGGGAGAGGGGAAGTTGTGTCCAGACAACAGAAATTGGTCAACTATTGCACAATATTGACCGGAACGAAGCGCCCATGGCGGTAATGAACCCAGTCTGTGAGACTTGCTGGGGACCTATTAGAAATCCGGGTTAGATATTGGAGATAAAAAGTAATCAATTATTTTTCTCTTACCAATATTTATCTCCGAAGTAATTGTCATACCCGGCCTCAGCTTGTATCTCTTGTTTTCAGTTTTCAAAAAGGGCTCTTCAAAGCTCAAGATTGAGCATTAAGTCATAACGACTGCCTCTTTACCGCTCCGCCTGCTCGTCCCGCAACTTAGCCCGCACGTTCATCAGCACCTTGCCGTACTTGTTGTCGCCCCGACGATCCCGACCACAGCCCCAGTAATAATCAAAGTTGCTGTTTTCCACAATCGGCTGATCGCCGGTTTCCAGCAGCGCCTCCGCCAGCTCCGGGTGAGTGCGGCTGCGCGTGTAGAGGCCACGGATCATCACGGTATCGCGAACCTGTTTCCAGTCACTGCGAAAACTCTTATGGCGCTTGCGGCCCAGTTTGCGGGCCTCAGTCGGCGACTTGGCGTTTCGCACCTGTTCCTGCCGGGCGTCATCGGTAAATTTCATGCCCTGGAAGTAGTGCTCTACCGATGGCCACTCTTTGCCTTCCAACTCGAAACTGTAGCGGGCATAGGTTCCGAAGGGGCTATGCGGATCGGCACGGGACGTAAAGAGGCTGCTCTCGCCGTCGTCTGTTGGAAATAGGGACATGATGACCGCCGCTGCAAGGAAATGAGTCGATAAATCAGACCGAGAGTATACCGATGACCCACGGAACGACGCCAGACAATGACATGGGCCATTCGACGATTGAAGACCTACAACGGAATTTTCAATCGACTATGCTGACAGATAATTCCAGCGCTTGACTGAGCTAATGACAGGAGCACCCCTATGACCGGCCCACTCGACGGCATCCGGATTATCGACCTGACTGCCATGATCTCCGGCCCTCTGGCCACCATGATGCTGGCCGATCAAGGTGCCGAGGTAATCAAGGTAGAGAATCCGTCTGGCGGCGATTTCACCCGCTCCGCCGCCAACCGCCAGGGCAATGTCTCGGCGTCTTTTCTCAACAACAACCGCAACAAGAAATCGGTGGCGCTCAACCTGAAAGAGCCAGAGGGACGTGAAGCCCTGTTAAAGCTGGTGGCCACCGCCGATGTGTTTGTCCAGAATTTCCGCCCCGGCGTGATCGAGCGGATGGGGCTGGGTGAGGACGAACTGCGCAAAGTCGCCCCGAACCTGATTATGGTTTCTATCAGCGGTTTCGGTGACACCGGACCCTACGCCCAGCGCCCGGTGTACGATCCTTTGGTTCAGGGTCTGTCGGGGCTGGCCACGGTGCAGGCCGGCGCAGACGAATGCCGCCCGCAACTGGTCAGAACCATCCTGCCGGACAAGCTCACCGGCGTCACTGCTGCCCAGGCTATCACTGCGGCCCTGTTTGCCCGCGAACGCACCGGCGAAAGCCAGCATGTGCGGCTGTCCATGCTGGACACCATCATCGCGTTTCTGTGGAGCTCGGACATGGGCAGCCAGACCTTTGTGAATGGCGAGTCACAACAGCAGGGCGCCGCCAGCTTTCAGGATCTGATCTACGAAACCACCACCGGCTACATCACGATAGCGGTGCAGAGTGACCGCGAATGGCAGGCGTTGATTCGTGCGTTGGACCGGCCCGAGTGGGCTAAAGATCGGAGATTCGTGACCGCAGAGCGCCGGCAGAAAAACATCGACGCCCGGCTGGATCTGATTCAGTCCGTCATCAAGACAGACTCAGCAGAACACTGGCTAGCGCGACTGGACGAAGAGCAGGTGCCCTGTGCCCCCGTATTGACCCGCACGCAGATGTTGGACCACCCACAGGTGCAAGCCAATGAATTGCTGGTGGACTATGACCACCCACAGGCCGGCCAGATCCGCCAGGCCCGTGCTCCGGCCCGATTCTCTGCCGCGCCGGCGCAACCCTGGCATGGTGCACCGGCCCTGGGGGAGGACACCAGTGCGCTGCTGTCAGAATGCGGTTATTCCATTGCAGACATTCGAACGATGGTCCGCTCAGGCATGGCAGGGGTTCCGGAACAAGACCCGTCATGATTGATTTTCTCGCTACTCTCCGGCCCCGACCCCGACCCCGACCCAGCTAATCTTCGTTTGGCCGGTAAAACCGCTGAATGCTGGAGAAGTCCAGCTGACCATTGCCCTGCCCCGCGTGCAATTCGTAGAGGTTACGGGCAAGCGCGCCCATGGGCACTGGCGAATGATTGGCGGTGGCATTGTCCATGGCCAACCCCAGATCCTTGGTCATCAGGTTGACCAGAAAGCCTCCGGCATAGTCGCGGGATGCAGGCACCCCTTCCATCACACCCGGCCAGGGGTTGTAACCGTTCAGGGCCCAGTTGCCGCCGGAACTCTGCTTCATGATTTCAGACAGCACGGCGGGGTCCAGGCCGTTTTTCACGCCCAGTGCCAGTGCTTCACTGGTACCCGCCATCTGGATGGCCAGTAGCATGTTGTTGCAGATTTTGGCCATTTGCCCGGCGCCGCTGGGGCCGGCATGGAAGATATTTTTACCCATGTTCTCGAGGATCGGGCGCGCCCGCTCGTAGGCATCGGCTTCGCCGCCACAGATGAAGGTCAGCGCGCCTGCTTTGGCCCCGGCCACGCCACCAGACACCGGTGCATCCAGAAAGGTGATGTCCGCTGACCTCGCCGCATCCGCCACCGCCCGGGAGGTTTCCGGCGCAATAGTGGAGGAGTCAATCACCAGTGTCGCCGCAGGCAAATGGGCCAGCAAGCCATGCTCGCCAAGGTAGACGGTTTCTACATGCTGGCCTGCGGGCAGCATGGAAATAACCACTTCGGCGTTCTCCACGGCTTCCAAAATGGTGGAACGGGTTTTTGCACCCTCGTCCATCAATGCCCGAACGGCGGATTCCGACAGATCGAATACGGTCAGATCGTGCCCTGCCTTGAGCAGGTTGCTGGCCATGGGGCCACCCATGTTGCCCAGGCCAATAAATGTGATTGTTGCCATGGTTGTTTCCTTGTTATAGGTGCCGCGCTATAGATCCCGCGTTCTGACTTACCGGTTCTTCCATTGTGGGGTGCGCTTTTCAAGAAAGGCGTTCACCCCTTCGCGCTGGTCTTCGGTGCTGAACAAATCCACGAACAGTTCCCGTTCCATACGCCAGCTATCCTCATGGCTGCGGCCCTGCCGGGCGCTCATGATCAGAGTTTTGCAGCGGGCGACGGAGGACGGGCTCTGGTTTCCGGCCATTTGCGCCAGCTTCAATGCCTTTTCAAGACCTTCGCCCTTAGCGACGACTTCCTCTACCAGGCCAATTTCCGCCGCCTTGTCGGCTTTCACCCGCTCGCCACACAGGATCATGCGCTTGGCCCAGCCTTCGCCCACCAGCCAGGGCAGGTTCTGGGTGCCACCAGCGCAGGGCAGCAGTCCGACGGTCGCTTCCGGCAGCGCCATCTGGGGCTGTTCCTCGGCGATGCGGATATCGCAGGCCAGGGCGCATTCCAGACCACCGCCCATGGCAAAGCCGTTGATGGCCGCAATGGAAACCCCGCGGAACCGGGTCAGGGCAGCAAAGGCCTCACCGAACGCCTGAGCCATGGCATTGGCGTTACCGGTGTCGCCATCGGCAAAGGTTTTCAGATCGGCCCCGGCGGAAAAGAATTTTTCGCCCTGCCCGGTGATCACTAGCGCGTAGATGTCGGAATCGTTGTTCAACTCTTCAACAATAATTTTCAGCTCGCCGAGGGACGCCAATGTCCAGGTGTTGGCGGGGGGATTGCTGATGGTAATGATGGCCACGTGATCACGCTTTTCCAGCTGAATCAGGTTACTCATGATTGTTCTCCTTTTTAATCATTCCCGCTGTTATTGAATCACTCCGGCTGTTATTGGATAGCTTCCGCGACGCCGGCTTCCAGAATGCGGCGGGCGACAATCAGGCGCATGATTTCGTTGGTGCCTTCCAGAATCTGATGTACCCGCAAATCCCGGACGTAGCGTTCCAGCGGGTAATCGCGGATATAGCCGTAACCGCCATGCAGCTGCAGGGCCTGGTTGCATACTTCAAAACAGGCATCGGTGGCAAACTGCTTAGCCATGGCGCAGTGCAGGGTTGCTTCCGGATCGCCGGAATCCAGTTTGAACGCGCCCAGTCTTACCATCTGGCGGGCCGCCACTAATTGCGTGGCCATGTCTGCCAGCTTGAACTGCAGGGCCTGAAAAGTGGCCAGTGGCTGGCCGAATTGCTCACGCTCGTGCAGGTAATTCCGGGCCCGCAGCAGCGCCGCCTGAGCGCCGCCGAGGGAACAGGTGGCGATGTTCAGCCGCCCGCCATCCAGCCCTTTCATGGCAATCCGGAAGCCTTCGCCTTCTTCGCCCAGGCGGTTGCTGGCGGGTACCCGAACCTTATCGAAAGTCACCTGCCGGGTAGGCTGACTGTGCCAGCCCATTTTTTCTTCGCATTTGCCGTAGTGAATGCCGTCGGCATCCGCAGGCACCACGAAGGCGCTGATGCCCTTGGTACCACTGTCTTGCGCGCCAGTGCGGGCCATCACCACCAGCATCTGGGTGGCGCCGGCGCCGGAGATAAACACCTTACTGCCACTGATCAGGTAGCTGTCACCGTCTTTTTCGGCACGGCTGCGAAGGTTGCCCGCATCGGACCCGGCGCCGGGCTCAGTCAGGCAATAGGAGCCCAGCCATTCACCGCTGGTCATTCGCGGGGCAATGTTCTTGCGCGCGAGTTCAGTGCCAAAGGTCGCCACCATCCAGGTGGCCATATTGTGAATGGTGAAAAAGGCGGCGGTGGATGGGCAGGCCGCAGCCAGCTCTTCCACAATCACGCTGGTGTCCAGCCGGGACAACCCCAGGCCGCCCTGGGCTTCAGGAGTATAGATCCCGCAAAACCCGAGCTCAGCGCCTTCGCGGATGACCTCCACCGGGAAGATATGTTCGGCGTCCCATTTAGCCGCGTGGGGGGCCATCGCCTTTTCAGCAAAGGCCCGGGCTGCCTGTCGAAACGCCAGTTGGTCGTCAGTCAGATCAAAATTCATGGCCTTGCCTTATTGCATGCGGATGGAGAAATTGGTTTCTGCCTCGGCATCACTGCTGAACCAGCGGGCGGTGATGGTTTTGGTTTCGGTGTAGAAACGCACCCCCTGCTTGCCATAGGTGTGCTGATCGCCATAGAAGGAACCTTTCCAGCCGGTGAAGGAGAAGAACGGCAGGGGCACCGGAATAGGCACGTTGATACCCACCTGGCCTACATCAATCTCGTGCTGGTAGCGCCGGGCCGCGCCGCCGGAACTGGTGAACAGGGAGGTGCCATTACCATAAGGGCTGCGATTCACCAGTTCGATCGCATCCTTCAGGGTGTCTACCTCCATGCAGGACAGCACCGGGCCGAAGATTTCTTCCTGGTAGATTTCCATGTCCTCGGTCACGCCCGAGAACAGGGTCGGCCCTACCCAGTTACCATTCGGCAGGCCATCCACCGTACAGCCGCGACCGTCCAGAAGCAGGTTTGCGCCTTCGGCTTCGCCACGACCAATCAAATGCTCGATTTTGTCTTTGGCTTTCTGGCTGATGATGGGGCCGTAGCTGGCACCGGCATCGTTCCAGGCGCCGGGCTTGGCAGCCGCCAGCGCTTCTTTGACTTGCGGAATCCACTGCTGGGCTTCGCCCACAAACACCGCCACGGAAATGGCCATGCAGCGCTGCCCGGCCGCACCCACAGAGGCACCGACCAGCGCCTTGATCACCTGCTGTTTGTCCGCATCTGGCAGAATCACCATGTGATTCTTGGCGCCCGCCAGGCTCTGCACCCGCTTCATGTTGCGGGTGCCGGTTTCGTAGATATAACGCCCGACCGGCACCGATCCCACAAAAGACACGGCCTTGATGGCCGGGTCGGATAACAGCCGGTCTACCTGTTCCTTACCGCCGTGAACCACCTGCAACACGCCCTTGGGTGCGCCGGCTTCTTCAAACAATTCCGCCAGGCGCATGGGGGTGAGCGGGTCCTGCTCGGAGGGTTTGAGGATGAAGGTGTTGCCACAGGCAATCGCCAGTGGAAACATCCACAGGGGAATCATCGCCGGGAAGTTGAAAGGCGTAATACCCGCACAGACACCCAACGGCTGGGTAATGGAATAGGTGTCGATTTCACGGGCGACGTTTTCGACCGTCTCCCCCATCATCATGGAAGGAATGTTGGCGGCGTGTTCCACCACTTCGATGCCGCGCCAGACATCACCTTTGGCGTCTTCAAAGGTTTTGCCGGTTTCGCTGGAAAGAATTTCGGCGATCGCATCATGGTGTTCTTTCAGCAGCGCCTGATAACGCATCATCACCCGCGCCCTTTCAGACACCGGGGTTTCTTTCCAGACCTGAAACGTTTTGCTGGCGCTTTCTATAGCGCGGGTCATTTCATCGGCGGTGGTGCAGGGTGCCTTTGCAATGACTTCGTTAGTGGCCGGATCGGTAACGTCGATCCACTGGTCGGTCTGGCTCTGGACGAACTCGCCGCCCAGATAGAGGGGTACATTTTTCATGGTAGGTGTGGTCTCTGGGTTGTTGTCGATATCGGGATGGATTGTTCGGATACCCTTGATGCTACCACAGCCATTTTCCTCCAATTACCGGCGCTTTTCACGGCACTCTTTACCGGCACTCTTCACAGCACTCTTCATCGACATTAGTCGTAGATGATCAGGCCAACGGTTGGAAAATTGAATAAAACCCCAAACTCACTTGTATCACACCGAACACTTAACGAAGACAAGGAATCAAAAGCATGGCAAACGCAAAAGGTTACGCGGCTGAATCGGCCACTTCGAAACTGGCGCCTTTCAGCTTTGACCGTCGCGAGCCACGCCCGGACGATGTCTCTATCGAAATTGATTACTGCGGCGTGTGCCACACCGATATTCACTTTGCCCAGAACGACTGGGGCGTGAGCCAGTTTCCGTTGGTGCCGGGCCACGAGATCGTTGGCCGGGTGACCGCCGTTGGTCCGGACGTAAAAGCCTACAAAGTAGGCGATACGGTTGGCGTTGGCTGCATGGTCGATTCCTGCCGCAGCTGCAAAGCCTGCGACTCAGGGCTGGAACAATACTGCATCGAGGGCATGACCGGCACCTACAACGGTCAGGACCGTCACGATGGCAGCATCACCTATGGCGGCTATTCCGATAAAGTCGTGGTCAGCGAGCGTTTCGTGGTCAAAGTGCCTGAAAAACTTGATCCTGCCGCCGCTGCACCTCTGCTTTGTGCGGGCATCACTACCTATTCACCCCTGCGCCACTACGGCGTCAAAGCGGGCGACAAAGTGGGCGTCATCGGCATGGGCGGTCTCGGCCACATGGGCGTGAAGTTCGCCAAAGCTCTGGGCGCAGAAGTGACTCTCTTCACCCGCTCAGAGAACAAGGTTGCAGAAGCCAAGAAACAGGGCGCGGACCACGTTGTCATCTCAACGGATAGGGCGCAGATGAAAGCGGCTGCACAATCCTTCGACTTCATGCTTGATACCGTGCCGGTGCAGCACGACCTGAACCCATACCTGAACTGCCTGAAGTTCGACGGCACCCACATCCTGGTCGGCCTTATTGAGCCAATTCAGGAACCGCCGCTGCAGGCAGGCGCTCTGGTTTCCAAACGCCGTGTACTGGGTGGCTCACTGATTGGTGGCATGCCGGAAACTCAGGAAGTTCTGGATTTCTGCGCCGAGCATGACATCACCTGCGATATTGAAATGCTCGATATCAAGAACATCAACGAAGCCTACGAGCGCATGAAAAAAGGCGACGTGAAGTACCGCTTTGTGATTGATATGAAGACGCTGACAAACGCGTAATGTATAGCCCCAGCGCTCATACCGACACCGTTCATACCGACACCGTCCACACCAACACAAGGGATGCGGTATTCACCATCGTGATAGACCGCCCGGAAAAGCGGAACGCGGTCGATGGTGCCACTGCTGACGCGCTGAGAGAGGCCTTCGAGCTTTTTGAGAGTCGTGACGACCTGAAAGTGGCGGTACTCTGGGGCAAACATGGCAACTTCTGTGCGGGCGCGGACCTGGAAGCCGTCGGCGACCCTGAACGGCGCAACCATGTCGAACCCACGGGCACTGCGGCAGGGCCTATGGGCCCTTCGCGGATGGCCCTGTCAAAGCCGGTTATCGCGGCGGTTTCGGGATATGCCGTAGCGGGCGGTCTCGAGCTGGCGTTGATGTGCGACATGCGTATTGCCGAGCAGTCGGCAGTATTCGGAGTGTTTTGCCGGCGCTGGGGCGTGCCTTTGATTGACGGCGGTACCGTGCGGTTGCCAAGGGTTGTCGGCCACGGCCGCGCGATGGATATGATTCTGACTGGCCGCCCGGTCCATGCGGACGAGGCGCTCACCATGGGCCTGGTGAATCGCGTCGTGCCTGACGGCGAAGCCCGTGCTGAGGTCGAACAGCTGGCGCATCAGATCGCCGGTTTCCCTCAGAAATGCATGCTGACCGATCGCCAGTCAGCTATCAGTCAGTGGGACTTGTCGCTGGCGGATGCCCTGAAAGCGGAAGGCGCAGCGGGCTATTCGGTCGTTTTTGACGAGGCCATTCAGGGTGCCAGTCGATTCACCGGCGGTGCCGGTCGGCACGGCCAATTCGAGGGTGACGCCTGATTCAGTTGCCAGCCACCACTTGATCCAATGCATTACGCAGGGCTGAATCCCCGGGCGCCACGCTGCTGGCAGCGAAACCGGGAGGGAACAAAAGCCAATCACAACCGCAATCAGCACTCGCATGGGGATGTCTCCATAAGGCATTATCACTGTCGGTCAGATACGCTCTGGCGAGCGAAACAGGTTCACCCCGGATAAACTCTCACCATGACTGCCCACCATGACCGCCCAGGAACCGCCCAAACACCGCAGCAAACCAGACCGCCAGCTACCGCGGATCTGAGCAACCCGCTCTATTACCGCGACAATTTCGAAACGGTGATTCGCTGGGTGCGCGACCACCACAGCGACCTGCTTCTGGACCAGGAACAACAGCAAATCGATGACCTGCTGGGACTGTCACCGGCCGCCAGAGCTCTGCTGGCGAGGATGGTGATGCGCACTGGCGAGTGCTTCCGGCTGGAAAAGCTGAACTACCCGGAGCTTGAACGCCCGGTACCAGACGCCATGGCGGAGCTGGCCGATACCGACTGGGTGGATGCGCAGCCGTTGCTGGCAATAACGGATGTATTCCGGCTGTTCACCCTGCCCGAACTGCGCCCGGTGCTGGCAGACAAAGTCACAGCTGCGGGCCTGAAAAAAAGCGCGTCGAAAAGCCAGTTGCAGGAAGCACTGATTCCACGCCACCCGGAGCAGGCCCGCGCCTCCGACTGGCTGCCGGAACTGGATACTGGCGTTGTCCGGCTCAATCACATGGCGCTGTTTGATCGCCTGCGCCTGATGTTTTTCGGCAATCTGCGGCAAACCTGGTCGGATTTCGTGCTGGTGGAGCTGGGCCATCAACAGTATGAAAAAGTGCCGTTCACCCCGGATGCCCGCGCTTTTGACACCCGTGCCGCCGTGGACCGCTACCTGCTTCTGCATCATTGCCGCGAACGGCTCGACGAGGGCGAGGCGCCAGCTACCATCTGGCAGGACATTCCCGCGGCTTCTGACAATGCATGGCTCGAAAGCCGGCGCGGGCGGTTGCTGTTTGAGCTGGCCAAGCAGGCCGAGCGCGAAGGTGATATCGATCTGGCATTGACCGCCTATGTCGACAGTCGCCACCGGGAAGCCCGGCTCCGGCAACTTCGACTGCTGGAGCGCCAGAAGCGCTTTGAGGAAGCCTGGACAGGCGCGCAGGCGGCCATGAACGAACCGAGGTCTGATGGGGAAACTCAGGCGCTCAAACGCCTGCTTTTGCGGCTGGCCAAAAAGCTGAATTCACCACACCCCGAAGCAAGCCCGCGACCGGCCATCCCCAGATTTACACTGACGCTGGAAAACCCCGAGGGCCACTCAGTGGAATGGCGAACCATGGAGCATCTGAGTGAGCCGGAGGCGCCGGTTGCCTACGTCGAAAACACGCTGATTACCGGGCTGTTTGGCCTGCTGTGCTGGCCCGCGATTTTCGAGCCCATTCCCGGCGCGTTTTTTCATCCATTCCACACCGGCCCGGTGGATCTGTATCGGGAAGACTTTCTGAGCCGCCGGGAATCGCTGTTCGAGGCCTGCCTGAACCAGCTGCATTCAGGCAGCTACCGGGAGACCATCCGAGCCGTCTGGAAGGAAAAAGTCGGCATCGCATCGCCCTTCGTGGTCTGGCAAATACTGTCGGAAGAACTGCTCGAACGGGCCCTTGACTGCCTGCCAGCCGAACATCTGGCCCTACTGTTCCGGCGCATGCTTGCGGACCTTCGCCAGCACCGCAGCGGCTTTCCCGATCTGATCCGGTTCACACCCAACCATCCCGACCCAAATCACCGCTACGAGATGATCGAGGTCAAAGGACCCGGCGACCGGTTGCAGGATCATCAGACCCGCTGGCTGGAATACTGCGTCGCCAACGGCATTCCGGTGTCGGTGTGTTATGTGCGCTGGATCGGGGCAGAGGCATGACCGCCCGCAAGGTGGCCGTGCGAACCCTGTGCGAGTTTGCCGCTCGCAAGGGCGATCTCGACCTGCGCTACACGCCTGCCCCTTCCGCTGAGGAGGGCATTGCCGGCCACGGTGTGATTCAGGGCAATCGCGGGCCGCGTTACCAGAGTGAGCGCCCACTGGCGGAGCAATGCGGTTCGCTGATGATCAGTGGCCGGGCGGATGGCTATGATCCGATCAAAGGTCGGCTGGAAGAAATCAAAACTCACAGGGGCGACCTGTCCCGGGTTCGGGAAGCCCAGCGCAATCTGCACAGAGCCCAGTTGAGGGTCTACGGCGCGCTCCTTTGCCGGGAAGAAAAGCGCACGAAGATCGAACTGGCGCTGATTTATTACGATGTCGGGAAAGACAAGGAAACAGCCATCGTCGAAACGGCGACGGCCGACGAACTCTGGCAGGAACTGGAACAACTCTGTGAGGTGTATGCGGTCTGGGCCCGACAGGAAGAAGCCCATGAGAAGGCCAGGAACCAGTCACTGTCAGATCTGGCTTTCCCCTTTCCGGACTTCCGGCCGCAGCAACGGGCCCTGTCTGAGACGGTTTACATCAACAGTGCCCGCCATCAGACGTTGCTACTGGAAGCACCCACCGGGCTCGGCAAGACTCTGGGCACCCTGTTTCCGGCGTTGAAGGCGATGCCCACCGCCGGTCAGGACCGGTTGTTTTACCTCACCAGCCGCAATACGGCCCGCCAGGTAGCCATCGACGCCGTGCAAAGACTGGCAGACAAACAAACCGAACCTCTGGTCCTGAGAACCCTGGAACTGGTCTCCAAAGACCATGCCTGTGAGCACCCGGACAAAGCCTGCCATGGCGACGATTGCCCACTAGCCAAAGGCTTCTTCGACCGCCTGCCGGCCGCACGCCAGGAAGCGGCGGACCACCAGAGCATTCTGACCCAGCAAGCGCTGGCAGCAATCGCCGCCCGGCATCAAATCTGCCCCTATTTTCTCGCTCAGGAAATGGCCCGCTGGTGTGATCTGGTGGCGGCTGACGTGAACCGGATGTTTGACCAGTCCGCCCTGCTGCACGCCCTGGTAAAACAGAACGACTGGAAGGCCAGTCTGTTGATCGACGAGGCCCATAATCTGGTTGACCGGGCGCGGGGAATGTATTCGGTCACGCTAAGCCAGGCGCGATTGCTGCGCACCAAACGTCAGGCACCGAAGCCGCTCAAGTCTGCCCTGAGTGGCGTTTCCCGGGCCTGGCAGTCGCTGCTTCGAGAGGCATTGCCGGACGATGGTGGCGAGCCAGTGCTGCTGAACAACCTGCCAGGGAACCTGACCAACGCCCTGACCCGACTGGTGTCCGCCATCACCGATTATCTGTCCGACCATCCGCCGGATCTGGCATTACAGGAGCTACTTTTCGAGAGTCTGGCATTTACAAAGCTGGCTGACGTTTTCGGTGAGCACTCCCTGTGCGAGTTGACCCGCAGCGGGCGGGGCAAGGCCCAGGTGGCGATTCAGAACCTGATTCCGGCGGATTTTCTGAGGCCACGATTCGAGGCAGCCGACAGTAACCTGCTGTTCTCTGCCACCCTGTCGCCGGGCGAGTACTATCGTGACCTTCTGGGTTTGCCGGAAGATACCTGTTTCCGGTCTCTGCCCAGCCCCTTCCGGCCGGATCAACTCTCGGTCAATTTCACGCCGGATATCAGCACCCGGCAGCCGGATCGTGGGCGCTCGCTGGGGCCCATTGCCGACCTGATTGCCCGCCAGTTTCGGGAAAAGCCCGGGAACTATCTGGCGTTTTTTAGTAGCTTCGCCTACCTAAAGCGGGTCAGCGATACCCTGGCCGAACAGGCACCGGAGGTTCCCCAACGGGTTCAGCGCTCTGGCATGTCCGGGCCGGAACGGCAGGCGTTTCTGGAGGACTTTCACGAGAGCAAAAGCAGTGTTGCCTTTGCGGTGCTGGGCGGCGTTTTCAGCGAAGGCATCGACCTGCCGGGGGACCGTCTGATTGGCGCATTCGTGGCCACCCTGGGCCTGCCACCCTTCGATCACTGGCATGAAATATTACGGCAGCGGCTGGAACATCGTTTTGGCGCCGGCCATGCCTATACTTACCTGATACCAGGGCTGCAGAAAGTGGCCCAGGCGGCAGGCCGGGTAATCCGTACGCCGGACGATCAGGGCGTGATCTGGCTGATTGACGACCGCTTTCTGCAAGCCAATATTCGCTCGTTTTTGCCGGGCTGGTGGACGGCGGGCGATTAACGCGGAGGGCATGCCTTGACGAGTTTGTTAAGCTTGACGCTAATCTGAAACCGGAGTTTTAAATGGCAACATCCCCACCCTATTCCCTGCTCGAACTAGCCTCCGTGCGGGAAGGCGACTCAGTCGGGCAGACACTCGCCAATAGCGTCGCCTACGCGCGCCATGGCGAAAAACTGGGGTTCAACCGGTTCTGGCTGGCTGAGCATCACAATATGGAGGGCATCAGCAGCTCTGCCACTTCAATCCTGGTTGGCCATATCGCCGGTGCGACCAAGACCCTGAGAGTCGGCTCCGGTGGCATCATGCTGCCCAATCATCCGCCGTTGGTGGTTGCCGAGCAGTTTGGCACGCTGGAAAGCCTGTACCCGGGGCGGATTGACCTGGGGCTTGGGCGAGCGCCAGGCACTGATCCGATCACTGCACGCGCGCTACGGCGGGATGGCCTCGGCGCAGAGCAGTTCCCGGAAGACATTGCCAGGCTTCAGACCCTTCTCGGCCCACTGCAACCGGGGCAGCCGGTAAAGGCAATTCCCGGTGCGGGCACCCATGTGCCGATCTGGCTGCTCGGCTCCAGCCTTTACAGCGCCAAGCTCGCAGCCCAGAAGGGCCTGCCTTACGCCTTTGCAGGCCATTTCGCTCCAAGGCTCTATCGGGAAGCGATTCATGTCTACCGCGAACAGTTCCAGCCCTCAGCGGAACTGGACAAACCTTATGTGATGCTCGCGATACCGGCTGTCCCGGCGGAGTCGGATGAGGAAGCCCAGTTCCTGGCCACCACCAGCTACCAGCGTATTCTGGCACTGTTTCGCGGCCAGCCATTGTGGATGCGACCGCCGGTCTCTTCCATGGCTGGGCTATGGAACAGCGGTGAAAAAGCCGGAGTAAAGGATTTCCTGTCACTGCAGTTGCTGGGCAGCGCAGATACCATTCGCCAGCAGCTTGACCGAATCCTGGCCTCGGTGCAGGTGGACGAGCTGATGTTCACCATCGACCTTTATGATCCGGAAAAACGCCGCCACGCCCTCGATATTCTTGCTTCTACCCGAGCCGAAAACAGGAGATTGTCATGACTACCCGCGTTCATGTGTTCTTATCCCACGGACTGGAAAGCGGTCCGGACAGCACCAAAGTGCAGGCGCTGAAGGCCGAAGCCGAAACCTTTGCCGGGGTAACCGTCATCGCACTGGACCATCGCAGCACCAACGACCCGGCCACCCGTCTGGAGCAGATGCGCACGGCGATCAGTGAGTCAGGTGCTCAGGCGGAAAACATCATTCTGGCAGGGTCCAGCATGGGCGGCTGGGTGTGCGCGCAGACCAGCGCGGAAACGCCGGTTCTGGGCTGCTTTCTGATGGCACCGGCACTGGCCATGAAGGACTATCCCGGCTCCAGCCCAAAAATTCAGGCCAGGCACACCCAGATTATTCACGGCTGGCACGACGATGTGGTTCTGCCCATGCCGGTGATCGAGCTGGCAGCAGCCCAGGATTTACCAATGCTGGCGCTGCCGGATGGCCATCGGCTACAGAACAGTATGCCCCGGCTGGTGGCCGAGTTCCGCCGTTTTATGGGCGATTGTCTCGGCGATGGTTATAGACTTCTATCTTGACGGTGTGGAAATAGGCCATCTCCCAATGGGACTGGGGCGTCAGTTGCCGCGCCAGTTGTTGCAGACACTGCTTCCCTCTGGCGTACTTCCACTCTGAGTGACGACGACGGTTCCCGCAGCGCGCAGTTGTTGAATTTGGGGCAGCAGCAGGAAGGTTTCTGCCAGGGTTTGTCTTGCACCCAATAGTGGATGCGCCTAGGCGAATTTAATTTAGATATTATAGTGTCCTAAAAATGCTATTATTGTTTGAATTAGACATAAAGGCATCCAAATAAAGTGAAGCTCTCTCTCGCCAGCCCTGCCGATACCCAGCGCCAGCTTGCCGACGCCTTGCGCCTGCGTCGTAAATCCCTGAAGTTGTCTCGGCGGTTACTGGCGGAGCGCAGTGCGGTGCCGGAACCCACCATTAAACGCTTTGAAACGACGGGGGAAATTTCCTTGCGCCAGTTCCTGGTACTATGGAATTGCGTGGATGACCTCAAGGGGTTCACCGAGATCGCCCATCCGCCTAAGCGAGTCCCGCAGTCCATCGATGAGGTGTTGTCCTCATGAGCCCTTTTACCCCGGTCCGAAAGTTAGAGGTCAGCCGTCGAATGGCCACGGGTGAGTCTGTGCCAGTGGGTACCCTGGCCCAAAACCGCGACGGCGTGTTCTTTCGCTATGATACGGATTACCTCCGCCAGGGGCAGAATCTGTCTCCGTTCAATCTGACCTTTGATGATTCGCTACAGGCGGCGCCTAAAAGTCCCCATGGTGGCCTGCACGGACTATTTGCGGATTCTCTGCCGGATGGCTGGGGGCTTTTGTTGATGGACCGGGTCTTCCGCCGCCAGGGCGTTCTCCCCCATCAGCTCACCACTATGGACCGTCTGGCCTATATTGGCGACCGAGGCATGGGAGCGCTGACGTTTGCGCCTGTATCTGCATTAGCCCCCGAAGACGATGAGCCCACCATTGCCATCGGTACGCTTGGGCGTGAGGCCGTGCAGGTGTTTGAAGGGCAGACGGATGACGTACTGCAGGAACTGGCGCAGGCCGGTAGCTCTGGTGGTGCACGGCCAAAGGCCCAGATTTACCGGGGGCAGGACGGCTCACCCCAGGTCAGCACCTTGCCCGCACCTGGCCGGGAGCCCTGGCTGGTCAAGTTCACCTCCGCTTCACTGGCTTTAGGTCACGAAGAAGGCTTATGCGAGGCCGCTTACCTTACACTTGCCCAAACTGCGGGTATCAAGGTATCTGAATGGGAGCTTATCACAGCACCTCAACCGACCGACGCCATTGCCTGGCTGGCCCTGAAGCGCTTTGATTGTGATCCCACACGGCCAGCCACGGGGCGCTACCATCTGCAAAGTGCCTGCGGTTTGCTGGACGCTGATTTCCGCATGCCATCCCTGGACTACGAAGATCTGATCAAGGCCACCCAGCTACTTTGTAAAAGCATCCCGGCAGCCAGAGAGCAATTCCGTCGAGCCATTTTTAACCTGTTCACCCTCAACCAGGACGATCACAGCAAAAACGTCTCCTTCCTGATGGACGATGTCGGCAACTGGCAGCCCGCCCCTTTCTATGACGCCACCTTCAGTCCCTCCCCCCATGGGGAAAGCAGCACCGCTTTTTGCGGTCATGGCCGACAACCGCCCGCGAAAGCCATCCAGGCCATGGGTCGCCAGGCAGGCTACAGTCGCTGGAGTGAGATACAGCCCATCATTCAGGAGGTGGCTACAGCCGTTCAGGGGTGGGATGAGCAAGCCAAGGCGCTTGGCGTCTCTGCCCGTACGCGAAAACTGATTGCCAAAAACCTGGAACAGGTACGTCAAGACAATGCCAGCCTGATGCGGTGATGCCGATTATGTGACCGCCGTTATCTGTGACCACTACACCAGCAGCCGGGCCAGCCCCGAGGCCCGCACAACGCGGCGGCTGACGGCCTCCCGCAGAACCGATTCCTGGGGCACGGCAAGGCTCAGCCAGTGTCTGGCGCGGGTAATGCCGGTGTAGATCAGCTCCCGCGTTAACACCGGCGTGAGACGGTCCGGTATCACCAGGCAGGCGTGGGTAAACTCTGACCCCTGGGACTTGTGCACGGTCATGGCGTAAACGGTTTCCAGTGACTGCAGGCGGCTGGGGGATATCCAGCGAATAGCGCCACTGCCGTCGCTGGACGGAAACGCGACCCGTAAGGTCCGAACCGGCTCACCCTGCTCGTTGCGATCCCAGGGCACGCTTAACGTCACGCCGATGTCGCCATTCATCAGCCCCAGGTTGTAATCGTTGCCGGTCACCAGCACCGGACGCCCGGCGTACCAGCCTTCGGTTTTGGTAATCAGGCCTGCGGCCTGAAGTTCGGCCGCCACCTGCCGATTCAGGCCATCGACACCGAACGGGCCTTTTCGTAGCGCGCACAACACCTGAAACTGACTGAAGGCAGACAGCACCGCCGTTGCCCAGGCATCCCACTTTGGACGGTCCGCCTCGGAATCCGACGCCACCGGGCGCTGATCGGCCATGATCCGCAGGTAATGTTCATAACCAACTGGTGCGCCCACCAACTCACCCTTTACGAACCGGCCTTCACCGGCATTGGCAAACGCCTGCGCACTGCCGGTACTGGCATGGCGGGCCAGCGGTATCAGGGCATCCGGCGTGGCGGGGCTTTCTGCCGGGTCCGACATCAGCGCAGACCGGCCGAGCCAGGCCACATCCGGAAAAGCCCGTGACTGGCATTGTTTGACCAGGCTATGGTCAAAACGCCCTTCGTTTGTGGCCTGCGCCAGCACGCCAATGCCGCTCTGCTCATCAAAACGATAGCTCTTGCGCAGCATCGCCACCGCCTGATCCAGCGGTTGCCCGTCTGGGTCTGCCAGTTCATCAGGAAGCCGGTAGCCGGCAACGGTCGCCAGCCATTCCAGCGTCTCTGGCCGGTAATGGCCGGCATTCGCCCGCCGGCACAATTCACCCAGCACGGCACCGGCGTCCACCGAGGCAAGCTGGTCTTTATCCCCCAGCATAATCAGCCGGGCAGAGTCTGGCAGCGCGGCAAACACCGAGGCCATCAGATCCACGTCCACCATCGAGGCTTCGTCGATCACCAGAATATCCAGCGGCAGCGGGTTATCTTCGTTGTACCGGAACTGGCGCGAGCCGGGCCGGCTGCCCAGCAGGCGATGCAGGGTAGTCACGGCCGTCGGAATGGAGGCAGGGTCCGGGGCGCCGGGAAGCGCAGACAGCGGAACTTTGCCCACCGCACCGCCAATGGATTCACTGAGCCGGGCGGCGGCCTTGCCGGTGGGGGCTGACAGCCGAATCCTCAGATACGGGTCATCCGGGTTGGCGGTCGTATTCTGGCACGCCATGGACTGCAGGGCCGCCAGCAGGTTGAGAACGGTGGTGGTCTTGCCAGTGCCCGGCCCACCGGTAATGACACTGAAACGGTTTTTCGCCGCCAGTGCACAGGCCACTTTCTGATAATCCACCGTGGCGCTTCTGCCAAACAACGCATCCAGCGCCAGGGACAGTTGCTGATCGCTGCCGGTCGCCCCTTGATTAAGGCGAAGCCGGATACCCGCGGCGATGCTCTGCTCATAACGCCAGAAACGGCGCAGGTAAAGCCGGGTTCCCTCTAACACCAGCGGCGTTGAACGGCTGCCGTCACTGACTGCACTACTGTTCCGAATGGCGTCAGTCAGATCATTGATGGTCATGTCGCGAAACAGATCAACCGGCCGCCACAGGTTTTGTGGCGCCTCGGCCAACTGTGCTGCGCCCTCCGGAGGCAAAACCAGCGTTGCTTCAGCGTCCTGGCAGAGTTGGCCGATATCCAGGCACACATGGCCCCGGCCCACCTGATGGGAAACCATGGCGGTCAGCACGGCCAGTTGAGCGGTAGGAGCCTCGTTGTTTTCGACCGCAGAGTTTTCGACCGCCGAGTTTTCCGCCGAAAGCGTGCAGACAAACTCTGCAAACGCGTGGTCCAACGCTCTCAGCCAGCCCAGTTCCACCCAGTTATCCAGCAGCGCGAGTGCGTCATCCACCGATGAGACCTTGGCAAAAGGGTCCTGTGCGGTCATGTCGCAACCTCCCGCTCACCGCAGAAAAGCCGATCCAGGGATTCGATCAGGGCTTTATCCGGCCGCTCGGTGAAGGCACCGGCGCCGGGGGCGTCACAGCCCCGCAGGAACAGGTAAACCGCACCGCCCACATGGGTGTCGTAATCGTAGCCCGGCAACCGCGCCTTTAGCAGCCGGTGCAATGCCAGCAGATAGATCACGTACTGCAGGTCGTACCGGGATTCCAGAACTTTGGCCCGCATGGCCTGGGGCACATAGGCGCTGTCATCTTCCCCCAGCAGGTTGGACTTGTAATCCAGCACGTAATAACGGCCCTGATGCTCGAACACCAGGTCAATGAAGCCTTTCAGCATGCCATTGAAGGTGGTTTCGTGGGCCTGCGGTCGCGGATCGCCGCCGAGTGTATGCTTTTGCACCAGGCGATCCAGCGTCAGGGTATTGACCTGTCGGCTCTCGAACCAGAATTCCAGCTCGGGACGTGGGGCATTGAGGGTAGCCAGGGTGCAGGTCTGATCCGAATCCGGCAGCGGGATGTTCACGGTCAGCAGCCGGAGTATCCAACTATGCAGCACCTCTACCCAGGGCTCCCAGTGGCGAAGCTGGCAGCGGCGGGCAAGCAGCGAATGCAGTTCATCCGGTGCCGCAACCACATGGCTGAAACCGCGGGTCGCACACCACTCAAGAATGTCATGGAGGAAGGTGCCCGGGCCGGACCCTTTGGGGAAAGCGTGCTTTCCCTCGGGCAAAATGGCAGGGGAGTACGCGTCTGCTGGTTCATCTTCTTCCCGCAGGTTTTCCTGTTCGGCGTCTTCACTGGCGGGCTGGAAATCCCCACTGAAACCACTCAGGGCGCCGTAGGTGATGGCGGAATAACTGGCAATCCACCAGTTTTCCCTGGCCTCGCGCGTGGGCTCCAGTGCCGGGCCGAGGGGTGGCTCCGGTTCACCGGCGTAGACAAGATTGTCAGGCTCCGGCGCCGGATGAATGCGGATACCGGGCTGATCTGCCGCCATGACCTGAAGCAGCGGGGTCAGATCCCCTGCGTTGGCCTGGCCCGGATCGCTGACCAGGTGCCCCAGGCCGCTCATGTGCCAGTTTTTGATGCCGGCGGCACCGACCCAGGTCGCATGGCGGGCCCGGGTCAGGGCCACGTAGAGTTTGCGAATATCCTCACCCAGCCGTTCGCGATCCGCCAGTTCTAGCGTGTGCTCGTCAGGCTCCAGGGATATCTGTAACTGGCCCTGCTCGTTGTGGCAGGCAATAAAATTCTGCCCGGCTTTCTGCTGCCGGTGCTCAGTGGCAAACGGCAGAAACACCAGCGGGTATTCCAGACCCTTGGATTTATGCACCGTGACCACTTTCACCAGGCCGGCATCGCTTTCCAGCCGCATGGTGCGGTGCTCATTCTCGTCATCCGACTGCTGCAGCAACTCGGTGAAGTGGTGAACCAACGCATGTTCGCCGTCCAGCTGCTGGCTGTCTGTCTGCAGCAGTTCCGCAAGATGCAGAATATCGGTCAGCGCCCGTTCGCCATTCTGGTAAGCCAGAAGCTTTGCAGGCACCTGAAAGTCCATCAGGAAACGGCGCAGCATGGGCAGAACGCCCTGGGTCTGCCAGAGCTCCCGGTAATGCTGGAACCGGTCGATCTCCCGGTCGAGGGCGTTTTCGTCACTCAGCAGCCGATCCAGTTCGTGGTGGGAAAGCCCGAGGGACGGGGTTGCCAGCGCACCACGAAGCAGCGAGAGCCGTCCGGGCTCGGCGCAGGCATGAAGCCATTGCAGCAGCTCGACCGCTTCCGGCGACTGCAGCACCGAGTTACGATCTGACAGATACACACTGCGGATTCCCCGCTCGCTCAGCGCCCGCCGGACGGCTTCGGCTTCATCCCGCTTGTTGACCAGAATGGCAATGTGTTGCGGCCGCAGGGGGTCCAGTATGCCGTCGTCTTTTTCCGGACGGAAACCGGCGCGGCCTTGCTGGCCGAGTGTTAGCAGCCGGGCAATTTCCGTGGCGCAGGCGCCGGAAAGCTGCGCCTTGGCGTCGCCTTTGGTAACGCCCTCGTCGCCCCCCAGGGTCCAGAACGTCAGCGGTGTTGCCGCCTCGCCGTCCACCCACCAGTCACGGTCGCCCCCCCTGGCATTGACCGGCGTGAACGGCAGCGGATTCCCGGCTTCGGTGCGGAACAGGAAAGCGCCTTCGGCTTTGGCCTCGTCGGCATGGGCAAAGACCTGGTTCACCCCCGCCACCATGGCCTTGGAGGACCGGAAGTTGGTGCCCAGGGTGTAGGTACGCTCACTGACCGCCTGCCGGGCATCCAGATAGGTGTATATATCCGCACCACGGAACTTGTAGATGGCCTGTTTCGGGTCGCCAATCATCAGCAGAGTGGAGTCAGGATTATTCTCCGCAACCCGGTAGATTCGGTCGAATATGCGGTACTGCACCGGGTCGGTGTCCTGGAATTCGTCGATCATGGCCACCGGAAACTGGCGGGCAATGGTGGCAGCCAGACGCTGGCCCTGGGGGCCACCAAGAGCATCATCCAGCCGGGTCAGCAGGTCATCAAACCCCATGGTGGCCAGCCGCTGTTTTTCAGCCTTCAGGCGTTGAGCCATCCAGCGCACGGCGTGATTGAGCATGGCCGGGCCGGGTTTGGGCAGGTCTGCCAGCGCCTGTTTCAGGGCGGCAATCTCATCCATGGCCGGATGGTGGGGCGGCGCCTCATCGCCCGTCCACTTGGCCGCAAACCCTTCGGCATCGAGATAGTCGTAGCCTTTCAGCTCGCCCTTCACCAGCCCCCTGGGTTCGTCGGCATCGGTCGCCGCCCACTCCCGAAGATGATTCACCGCCGCCTGAATGGTGTTTTTCGTTCCACCGTGGAGGGGTTTGGGCTTGGGTTTTGCGGTGTTTTCCAGCAGTTCAGTCAGCTCGTCACACCATTGCACCCAGGATTTTTTCAGGTGATTGAGTGTCTTCTGTTTTTCCTCCAACGCCTGCCCGACCGCTTCAACCGGCGGCAAGGCATGCTCCGGTAATGCGTTCACATGGGGCAGCAGGTTGCGGACAGATTGCCGCAGGCTCTGGGGGTCGGTCCAGTTCTCCAGAACTGCATCGATCATTTCCGGCGGCGTGGGATAAACAAAGGTGCGCCAGTAATCCCGCGCCACTTCGTCCAAAAGTTCGGTCTGGCCCGTTTCCAGGGTCTGGCGGAACAGACTGCCGCTGTCGAAGGCGTGCTCACTGAGCATCCGGTTACACCAGCCGTGGATGGTGGACACGGCGGCCTCGTCCATCCATTCCGCTGCCAGCAGAAGTTTGCGCTGGCAGGCGGCCCAGTCTTGTGTGGGGCAGGCATTGCGAAGGCGGACCAACGGGTCTTTGGCGTCGGCCGTTCTATCCACCCGTGCCGGATCTTCCCCGAATAACGCGGCGGCTTCGGTCAGGCGGGCGCGGATGCGGTCACGCAGTTCCTTGGTGGCCGCTTCAGTAAACGTCACCACCAGCAGGTTGGGGGGCATGACGCCCTCGGTCAGCGGCTGTTCTGCGTCCCGGTGACCCAGCACCAGGCGCACATAAAGCAGCGCCAGCGTGAAGGTTTTACCGGTACCGGCGCTGGCTTCAATCAGCCGACTGCCGTGCAGGGGGAGCGTGAGGGGGTCGAGGGTGCGTACAAGTTCGTTCATCAGCCGCGCCCTCCGTGTTCGCATTGCCAGAGTGGTTCATACAGATCGCGGACCAATGCTGCAAAATCACCGGCCTGAGTCAGTGATTCAAAATCCGCAAACGCCCGGCCCAGATAGGCGCCACGGTAGGCCAGTGTGGCCTCAAAAGCCTGTTCGGCTTTTTCCAGCCCAAGCGCCTCACTGCCCTCTTTCTTCGGCGGAAACAGCCCGCGCAGGTAGGCGTAGGCGGTCGACGGCTCAACGGGTAGTGGCTGAGTCTGACCCTGTATCCAATAGCTCATAAGTGTATCCAGCAGTGCACGCGCCTGATCACACCCCACGGGCGGAAGCAGTATCTGGCGGTTTTCCTCTTTGCCCAGAACCAGTGTGTGGAAAGCCTCATCGATACTGCATCCGGCCAGGTGCACCACCCAGTCCTCCAGCACCGAGGCGTATTTCAGCGCCCGCGCCCCGGCATTTTTTTCCAGCAGGCTGCTGTTGGCAATCACCACCCGGCATACCGCGCCATCTGGGCGGGTCCGGAGCTGGCCAAGGCGATCGGCGACGTCAACCGAGCTCTGGTCATTGTTCAGGGTTCTGCGGAAATTCCATGCCGGGTCCAGTGGGTCCGGCCAGTCCTGCAAGGCTTCACGGTAACGCCGGTAAAGGTCCGGCATTCGACTGTAGAGTTGCTGTTCGGACACCTGCTCCGTGGACCCCATGCCCAGATCACCCCGGGCTCTCATGCGTTCAAGCCGGTCCTGCAGGCGACGTTCAAGATCGGAGTCATCCGTTGCCTTCACCACCGCCTGATCAATCAGTTCGCGCTCCAGGGCCCAGTGCTGAAGGCCGTTCAGCCGGAAGGTCTCATTGTCGGTGTCCTGCGCCTGTACGTTGATGAACTGTATCTGCAACCGGCGCCGGTAGAAGGTATCCACCGGCGCCTTCAGGAATCCGGACAGTTCCGCCAGGGTCAAGGGCACGGCCGGCGGCAGATAGGCTAACGGCTGATCATCATTCGCTTCATAGACCTGATGCGCCTGGAGCCATTCGTGGTCATAGCTGAACAATGCCCGGCGGCCGGCACTGTCCGCCGGGAAATAGGCGCGACTGAAGGGCTGTAGCGGATGCCCGGTGGTCAGCACGGCAGATGTGCTGCCTGTCGTACCCGTTGACCACACCGCATCCAGATGATCACGCAGCTGGGCGACCAGCACCGACGGCGGCCGCTCGGAATCGTCGTGGATACTGCGCCCCACCCAGCTGATGTAAAGTTGCTCACGGGCCGACAGCAGTGCTTCCAGAAACAGGTAGCGGTCGTCTTCCCGCCGCGACCGGTCGCCGGGGCGGCTATCCTGAGCCATCAGGTCGAAATCCACCGGCGGGCGCGAGCGGGGGTAGTCGCCGTCGTTCATGCCCAGCAGGCACACCTGTTTAAAGGGAATCGCCCGCATCGGCATCAGGGTCGCAAAGTTGACCTTGCCGGCCAGAAAACGCTGGTTCAGGCCGCCGTCTTCCAGGCCCTCCAGCAGTTCCTCGCGAACGATAGACAGTGGCAGGGTTTCGGTGTCCATGCCGCCGCTGGCGCAGTCCTCGAACCACTGTTCAGCCTGTCGCCGCAACCGGTTGACCAGCAGCAGTTCATCATCGGTGAATTCGTCGAAAAACTGCTCCAGCATGGACTGAATCACCTCCAGCCATTGCTCCGGCGTGTAGGGCTCTGCCAGTTTTTTCCAGAGGTTTTCCAGCCGCTCCACAAACCGGTAGAGATTGCCTGCCAGTGACGCCTGCAGCCCGCCAATTTCGCCGAAGGGTTCGATGCCCTGCCAGGCATCGTCCGGGCCGGTGCCATAGCCCAGCAGCATACGGCGCAGCCCGGCCTGCCAGGTGTTTCGGGCCAGGCCTTCTGGCAGGTCAAAGCTATGCCGATGCCCGGCATGCAGGCCCCAGCGAATATTCGCACCCTCAACCCATTGGCGGATCAATGGCAGATCTGACTCGGCAATCCCGAACCGGCGCCGGACGGCGGGCACGTCCAACAGGCTGATCACCTCACTGGCGCCAAAGCGGTGTTCCGGCAGCGACATCAGCGTATCGAGAGCAATCAGTATCGGCTGCCGGTGGCGCTGTTGCTGGTCGGAGATGGTAAACGGAATGTAACGGGACGCGCCCGGCGAATAACGCCCGAACACCGCCTGGATGTGAGGGGCGTAAGCGTTGACGTCCGGCACCATGACGATCACATCCCGCGGTCGCAAGGTCTCGTCGGCGCTGAACGCGGCCAGCAACTGATCGTGCAGCACTTCCACTTCCCGCTGGGGGCTGTGGGTGCGGTGGAACACAATCGAATGATCCTCTGCCGGGTTGAGCTGCCGCGCCTGCCCCAGCATTTCCTGCTGGGACGTCAGCGTGCGGATATCGTCCTGAATCTGGTGCAGCACTCTGGCCTGACCGTCTTTGCCATGACTGGAAAAAATATCGATGCGGCCGTCCGGTGTGGTGACCCGGTTCTGGTAATCGTCCGGGTTATCGAATTCGTCCAGCAACCGGATGTAGTCCCGGCCCTGCTTGCCCCAGGCAGCAAGCAAGGGGTTGGCGTGCTGGTGAAGGGCGTCCGGATCGGTCAGGCTGGCCAGTTTTTCATGCTCCCGGCCACGCCTGCGGCTGGCGGTCAGCAGATCCCGGTCGCTGATAATATCCGCCCAGAAATACTCGCAGGGGTTGTGAACACACAGCACCACCTGGCTGATTCTGCTGAGCACTGACAGCGCTTCCAGGGCCTGTCGTGGCAAAGAGGATACGCCGAACACGATAATTCGCGGTGGCAGCCCCGGCGGGCGGTCACTGGCGGTCAGATGCTGCCCGTACTCCATGAACCGGGTATGAATCCGTGACCGACTGGTGGCGGAAAGTTCGGCCACGTCGGCCACCAGCGCGCGCCAGAGCACCGGCTGCCAGCGCTGATCATCGGTCAGCTCCCGCACCTCGCCCCGGGCCAGTTCGATCGTGTCGGCACCGGCTTCCCAGGAAGTCAGCCAGTCGGCCCGGAACACCTGATACTGGTCGAACAGATCCGCGATCTGGCCTGCCAGCTGATAGCAGCGGGTGTCGGCATCCGACCCGTCAAGAAAACGCCTGAGCGGCGAGAACGCATCCTGCTCCTGAACCAGGGTCGGCAACAAACGGAACAATCGCCATACCAGCCGGGACTTATCGAAAGGCGATTGCTCCGGCACCTCTTCAGCAGGCAGAACCGCCCGATAGGCTTGCCAGATAAACCGCGACGGAAACAGAAAGTCCATGCCTGCAGCGATGCCCATGCCGCCATCCGCCTCTCCGATGGGGTCTTCTGCCAGTGCAAGCTTCAGCCATTGGGCAATGCCGTTGCTCTGCACCAGAAACGTTTCACTGGCCAAAGGGGGCACCGGATGCTGCCGACAGATCCAGACCACCGCCCGGCGCAAGTCTTCCAGATGGTTGGCGTGGATGGCGTGGAAGCCAGTCAGAATGGGGGGTGTCTGGGGCATACCGGCTCTTGTCGGGTTGCTGAAAGCGGCAAAACCGCTCTCCGGAGACTATCATAACTGTGGGTCATCCCGACTAAAGCAGAACACTCAAAGCTGTTGCGGATCAGACATTTTCTTGCGAAATCCTGATTGTTTTGCCAGTCTTGATGAATGTAACAAATCATTTCAACGACGAAAAAGTGGAGACAGTGCAATGAGCAGCATGAGCAAATTCAAGAAACTGGCCGGTATTTCGGCAATCGCTTTTGCCGCGATGACGGCAGCGAACTCAGTGAACGCCGCCAACTGGCGCTACGCTCACGAGGAGTATGAAGGCGATGTCCAGGATGTCTTCGCGTATAGTTTCAAGGAATACATCGAAGAAAACTCCGACCACACCCTGCAGATCTATCGCTTTGGCGAGCTGGGTGAGTCCGACGACATCATGGAGCAGACCCAGGCGGGTATCCTCCAGTTTGTAAACCAGTCCCCAGGCTTCACTGGCGCCCTGATTCCGGAAGCCCAGATTTTCTTCATTCCGTATCTGATGCCGACCGACATGGACACGGTGATTGAATTCTTCCGTGAGAGCGAAGCCATCAACAAGCTGTTTCCGGAGCTCTACGCCAAAAACGGTCTTGAGCTTCTGCAGATGTATCCGGAAGGTGAGATGGTTGTGACGGTGGACGAGATCGTGACCACGCCGGAAGACTTTGATAACAAAAAAATCCGCGTAATGACCAACCCGCTGCTGTCCGAGACCTATTCGGCGTTTGGTGCAACCCCCACACCTCTGCCCTGGGGTGAGGTATACGGTGCACTGCAGACCAATATGATTCAGGGCCAGGAAAACCCGATCTTCTGGATTGAATCCGGCGGCCTCTACGAAGTTTCCCCGAACCTGATCTTTACCAGCCATGGCTGGTTCACTACGGCCATGATGGCTAACCAGGACTTCTATGAAGGCCTGTCCGACGCCGACAAGAAGCTGGTGCAGGATGCTTCCGACTTCGCGTTTGAAGAGATCATTGTGCACATCGATGGTCTGGCCGACGAAGCACTGGCTAAAATCCAGAAGGCCAGCGATGAGGTGACCGTTACCCGCCTGAACGACGAGCAGATTGCCCGGTTCAAGGAGCGTGCGCCTCAGGTTGAGAAGAAGTTCATCGAGATGACTGGCGAGAGCGGCAAAGAACTGCTGAACCAGTTCAAGGAAGATCTCAAAGAAGTTCAAAACAAGTAATCCTCAAGGGTTGATTCCCGCCAGTCGCACTGACGGGAATCTGTACTTACCCCGCACCGCCGGAGGCCCCCTCCACCGGTTGGGAGCGGGAATGCTATGGAGCATTCCTCATGTCCGAGAATTCCCCGGATCTAGACGACGATACCGGCACCTATGAGTCCGGCCTGCCCGGGTTTCTGGGAACCATTGATGAAGTCATCGCCAAGACCGAGGCCGTCATGTTGGCGGTTGGCGTTATCCTCATGGCGGTGAATACCTGCGCCAACGTTATTGCACGCTTTGTCTTCGGTGAAGGCATGTTTTTCTCCGGTGAGATCAACCGGATTCTTATTATTCTGATTACCTTTGCAGGTATCGGTTACGCGGCCCGCCATGGCCGTCATATCCGTATGTCTGCGATTTATGATGCGATCCCGCCAAAGGGACGCAAAGTACTGATGATTTTCATTGCCCTGTTTACATCCGTGGTGATGTTCTTCCTCTGTTACCACTCCTATGGGTACGTCGAAACCCTCCAAAGCCGTGGGCGAATTCTGCCGGCGCTGGGTTTTGAAATCTGGTGGATTTACGTCTGGGCCCCAGTGGGCTTTGCAATCACGGGGATTCAGTATTTCCTCACAGCCATCAAAAACCTCACCAGCAAGGATGTATACCTCTCCACCGGTGTCATTGACGGCTACGCAGACAGTGAATCGGAAGTCTGAACCCTGCGGCTGATTTAACAAAGGATAGAATTTCATGGCAACTATAATGATGGTAATCATGATCGGGCTGCTACTGATGGGCTTCCCGATGATGGTCCCGCTGATTGCCGGGGCGGTGGTTGGCTTTGTAATGATGTTTGATGGCTTTGGCCAGATGGGCACCTTTATTCAACAGATGATGGGGGGGATTCGCCCCGCATCGCTTATTGCGGTTCCCATGTTCATTCTGGCGGCGGACATTATGACCCGTGGCCAGTCGGCAGATCGTCTGATCAACATGGTTATGGCGTTCATTGGCCACGTAAAAGGCGGCCTGGCTATTAGTACAGCCACCTCCTGCACGCTCTTCGGTGCGGTTTCCGGCTCTACCCAGGCGACGGTTGTCGCGGTTGGCTCTCCGCTACGGCCCAAACTGCTCAAAGCGGGTTATTCCGATTCGTTTTCGCTCGCGCTGATTATCAACGCCAGCGACATTGCCTTTCTGATTCCTCCCAGTATCGGCTTCATCATTTACGGCGTTATATCCGGAACCTCTATTGCAGAGCTGTTCATTGCCGGCATCGGCCCGGGCCTGATGATTCTGGCCATGTTTTCCCTTTATTGCCTGATCTATGCTCACGTCAACAAGGTGCCCACCGAGGAAAGGGCCGGCTGGAGAGCGCGTGGGGTCGCCGTCCGTGAAGCGCTATGGCCGCTGTTCTTCCCGGTTATCATTGTGGGCGGTATCTATGGCGGCATTTTCAGCCCGACTGAAGCCGCCGCCGTGTGCGTGCTCTACGCATTCCTGCTGGAATTCGCGATTTTCCGCTCGCTGAAATTGCCGGACATTTATCGGATCGCCAAATCCACCGGCCTCATTACGGCTGTGGTTTTCATCCTGGTTGCGGTCGGTAACGGCTTTTCGTGGATTATTTCCTTTGCACAGATTCCGCAGGCCATACTGGAATCTGTCGGGGTCAATGAAGCCGGCCCGGTCGGGGTGCTGATTGCCATCTGCATTGCCTTCTTCGTTGCCTGCATGTTTGTCGACCCGATCGTGGTAATTCTGGTACTGACGCCGATCTTTGCGCCGGCGATTGAATCCACCGGCCTGGACCCGGTGCTGGTCGGCGTTCTCATTGTGCTTCAGGTGGCCATAGGTTCGGCAACGCCACCCTTTGGTTGTGACATATTCACCGCCATAGCCATATTCAAGCGCCCATACTGGGAAGTCATCCGCGGTACACCACCGTTTGTCATAATGTTGGTGGCTGCGGCAGGGCTGATTATCGCCTTCCCGCAGATTGCGCTGTTCCTGCGTGACGTGGCCTTCCGCTGAAGGCTGTAGAGACCAATGTCAGGGAGAAGAACATGTTCAAACGGATTCTGGTGGCAATCGACGGATCAATGACATCTTTTGATGCCTTGACCAAGGCTATTGAGTTACAGAAGCTTACGGACGCCGAGATCTACCTGCTCTGCGTCTACAAACATCACAGCCTGTTTGAGGCGTCCTTATCAATCGGGCGCCCGGAAGGAATGGACATTCCGGACAAGGTATTGTCACAGTACGCCAAAGAAGTTGTAGAACATGCAAAAAAACTGGCGGCAGAGCGTGGGGGCAAGGACGTCCGAGGTTTCGTAAAAGCGGGCAAGCCTTCAAGAGTCATCGTTGAGTTTGCTGAGGCCAAAGGTGCGGATCTGATCGTGATCGGCTCACGTGGCACTCACAGCGACAAGGACGGTACATTTCTGGGCAGTGTGTCTCACCGGGTTGCCTCCAATGCAAAGTGCCCGGTACTGGTAATCTGACGACAAGGCCTGATGATTCAGAACACTTCGACCTGGTCCCGCCCCATTTCCTTGGCACGATAGAGCGCCCGGTCGGCCTGTCCCAGCAGGCTATCGGGCGTTTCAGTACATTCCGGCCAGCTTGATACACCGATCGACAGTGTCACCCCCACCAGCTCCTGCCCACGGTGAACAATAGGAACCCCTCGCACCCCTTTTACCAACTCTGTTGCTTTATCAAGCGCAGCCCTGAGATTGGTGCCTGCCAGGATGACCACAAATTCCTCACCGCCAAACCTGCACACCACGTCACTCTCCCGAAAGTGACGAGTAATGATTGAAGCAACAGACTTCAACGCCGAATCACCCGCTTCGTGGCCATGAGAATCATTAAAGCGCTTGAAATGATCAATATCCAGCATCAGCAGAGACAGCGGCTTATCGCTGCGCAAAGCCACGGCCGTTTCATGCTCGAAAAGCTGGTCGAAGTAGCGCCGGTTTTTAAGGCCGGTCAGCGCATCCTCATAAGAGTACTTCTGCAACTCTTCCCTCAGGTTGATGCCGGAAATCGTGATACCAATTTTTTGAATGCCCTGTCTGAGAGATTGAAGCAGTTTCATGGCGCCAAACTGGGATTCGTTTTCCATCATTTCCTCAGGCACCTCGATAAACAGCAGCGCAACAGGCACCGTGCCTTCGGTGGCCGACTGAATATTGACCCGCAAGCAGAACCTGCCGATGGAAGGTTGCCCGGCATCCATAGTTGCGGCGTAGGAATCCTGCAGATACTCGGCTGAAAAATCACTGTCCGGCGGCGGGCCGTCCGGAGTTTCAAGGCGCTGGGGAGACGGCGGCTCACCGGCGTATCCCCAGCGGTTCAGTAATCGATAAGCGGCGCCATTCTCAATACGATAATACAACATGCCCTTCATGGGACTGCAGAGGTCCGGGAGAATCTGTGCCAGCACCGGAAAAGTCTGGTTGAGGCTGATGCAGTCCTGAAGCTCACCAATGACGTCATGAAGCACACGGTTTTTTTCATTCTCGAAGGTCAGCAACCTGACTCGGGCCTGCTCACGCCGGGCCAGCGACTCCGCCCGGGCCGTCCGCTCGGCCACCTGTTTTTCCAGCGACAGGTTGAGATGATGCAATGACTGCTGTGTATGGGCGTAGTGGATCAGCGCAATCACCACCACCGACAGCAAGAACACCAGTGCCCCCCAACTCACGGGCACACGCCACCAGGGCATTAAGCCGTGGGCCACGGCCATGTCCAGAATCAACAGGCTGCAGAACACACCGTAGGCTACAAGAATAACCTGCTGATGCTGGCCAAGGTCCCGGAACCGACGCGCCACCAGCACCGTTACGGTGGTCAGCGAGGCCAGCAGCAGGGCGTCGAATACCGGAAAAGTGGAGGACAGGTCGACTGTGCCAGCGGCCGCCAGCGTCAATGCCCCCAGGAAATAGCCCAGATGGATTTTCCACACCAGGTTGATGAGCCAGGGCCGCTGATCCTCAAACCACTGCTCCAGCAACAATGCCATGGCCACCGGCAGCATGAAGTAAGACCCGGCCGCCAGGTAATCCCAGGCCAGGGGCGCGTTCCAGATCAGTTGTCCGGCCTGGCTTTCAGCCACCAACAACACCGCCGAGGAAATAGCGAAGAGCGCAAGGCTGGCAAAGCTTTTCTTGCGGGCCTGAAGCAGGGCAAAGATGATCGACAGTATTGCAATGAGGGTAGAGAAACCGGCAATGATCAGGGCTTTCAGCGACGTTTTCAGCACGTAAAGCGTCAGCTCCGAGCTCTCCATGATCGCAACTTCGCCCCACAAACCAATATCGGTGTAGTCGGAGAAAATCCGGAAATAGATATCTTCGCCCTGAAAGCCTTCAGGGAGGGGGATCGAATGCCACGGCCAACCCTCGAAACGACCTCTGCCGTCTTCATCGAATTCGCCGTACTGGTAGATTTGCTGACCATCCAGCCAGACCTGAACAATCAGATCCACGCTGTATATGTAGAGGACTGGCTCGCGCCAGGGCCCATCAGGAAGGTTGACACGGTACCAAGCGTGTTCACGACCCTGCCGGCCCGGCGGGTTTGACGGGAACCCGATGGCCTTCCACTGATCCGGATCACCGCCTGTGACCCATTCTGGAACACCGGAGCCGTCTACCGGGGAATCACCCCAACGGTACTCCCACCCCGATGTCAGGTCCGTCTTGGCATGGGCTTGAGAGACACAAAGACACGCAAGCACTGCCAGAGCCAGGCGCCCAACCCATGAGCAAGTCCATGTCTGCATCGGTTCGACACCTGCCACTTTAATTTACACAGATACAAGTATAGTTCAATCACCGGTGTCTGTTGAAACGCTATTAAGATACGCCTTATCTGAAATATTGGTCCACTGGCGGATCTGCCTCAGGTACGAACGCTGAGAGCTGATGATTTCGCTGGCCAGCCCGCCTTCTTTAGCCGCCTCTGCCAACAGTTTCTCGGTGGCATCACGCAGGGCGTCGATCACTTCCGGCGGAAAGGTTTCGTGGCTGACCTCAGGATAGTTCTCTTGCATTTTCGCCCAGGCCTCGCCGCTGAGGTGCATGCTCTGGGCGTACATGTCGTAAGCCGCCGTTCGCATCGCCACACGGAGTATTTCCTGCAGATCTTCCGGCAGCTTTTCCCAGCTTTTTTCGTTGATCAAAAACTGCACCTCGGCGGCAGGCTCCTGCCAGCCGGAATAATAGTATCTGGCAATCTGGTGGAACCCCATCTGGAAGTCCAGAGCCGGGCCTACCCACTCCAGTGCGTCAATGGTTCCCCGCTCCAGAGCCGTGTATAGCTCCCCGGGCGGGATATTCGTAACCGCAACACCCAGTTCCGCCATCACCTCGCCGGCGAATCCCGGCGTGCGCATTTTCAGCCCCTGCAGGTCCTCGACGCTGTTGATTTCCTTGCGGAACCAGCCGCCCATCTGATTACCGGTGTTGCCGCCCGGGAAGGAAAGTAAGCCGTGTGGCCGGTACACCTTTTCCATCAGCTCCATACCACCGCCGAAGTAGAACCAGGCGTACTGTTCGGAGGCAATCATACCGAACGGAACCGTGGTGAAATACATGGCGTTGGGAATCAGCCCCTTGTAGTAGTAGGAGGCGGTATGGCCCATGTCGTACTGACCCGCCTTGACCATATTAAAGATGCCAAAAGGCGCCTTGTGCTTGTTGGAAGAATCAATCCGGATCTGCAGCCGACCAGCGGACATTTTCTCGACCATGGCGGCCATATGCCGTGTGGTGTCGCCAAGAATCGGCGAATTCGGGCCCCAGGTTTCAGCAAGCCTGAGCCGGTAGGTTTCCTGGGCCATGGCCGTCGCTGAGAATGTGAAGGCAAGAGCAGCCATCAGTGAGAGAAGCATTGCGCGCATCAGCATTTTGGGGCGTTCTTCCTTTGTGGTCGGATAATCGAAATCAGTGATCCTGTGAACCTATCTTATTTCAGTTCGGCAAGCATCCGAAATGCCCGATCCGAACGTATAAACATCGTGAAACGGAGGTGAAACGCAAACCGACTAACCGCCGCTAATGCTTTATTCCGGGAGTGACAGATGGATACCCTGTTTTACGATGGTCAGTGCCCGCTCTGTTCCAAAGAAATAGCGACACTGCGCAAGCTGGAAACCGGCAACCTGGCTTTTGAAGACGTCCATGCCCAAGGCAACCGTAAAGGCCTGCTTCCAGAACGCGAAGCACTGCTGCGCAGGCTGCACCTGCTGACCGAAGGCGGCGATTGGGTTGTTGGACTTCAGGCCACCGTAAGAGCCTGGTCGCACACCTGCCTGGGCTTTTTGTTCAAGCCTCTACTCTGGCCCATGGTTTATCCGCTGGTTTCCAGAGTCTATTCCAACTGGGCAGACCGGCGCTATCAGCGCAAATATGAGTGTGACGTCTGCCGTATTGATTCCTGAATATCCTCGGATTTCAAGAAATCAGGCGGGTTGCAGCGGCTTTCGTCCCCGCCAGGCCGACCAGGAGTAGAGCCCCAGGGCCAGCCAGATGATGATGAAGCTGAGCAACTTCTGCTCGCTCAGGGGCTCATCAAATACCAGCAGGGCCAAGCCGAACTGCAAAGTCGGGTTGATATACATCAGGAACCCGATGGTAGACAGCCTTAGCCTGCGGGCTGCGCCTGCAAAAAACAGCAACGGAATGGCCGTTACAATGCCACTGGACATCAGCAATAACGTCAGCGTTGAACTCTCGGCGAAATGCGATTCGCCGCTAACACTAAGCCAACTCAGGGCAAGCAGACCCACCGGAAGCAATAACAGTGTTTCCACAAACAGCCCTGAAAGACCATCCAGCGCCACTTTCTTCCTCAGCAGCCCGTAAGTGCCGAAGCTGAAGGCCAACACCAGAGAAATCCAGGGCACCACGCCAAGCAGAATAAACTGGTAGAGAATCGCGATAGCAGCCAGAACCACCGCGACACCCTGCAACCGGGAAATTTTCTCGCGCAGAATCAACAAACCCATCGCAACATTCACCAGCGGCGTCAGAAAATAGCCCAGGCTGGCCTGCAACACCTGGCGAGATTCCACCGCGTAAATATAGGTGCCCCAGTTAACGGCGATAAACACCGCACAGCCCAGCACAAACCCCAGGTTTTTCGGTTGCGACAGAGCCGCCTTTACCGGCGCCCAGCGGCCCAGCACCGACACCACAATCGCCAGAAACAGGCAGGACCAGACAACTCTGTGTATCAGCACTTCATAGGAGGGCACCCCGGCAAACAGGGCAAAGTACAGAGGAAAACAACCCCAGAGGGTGTAGGCAGACAGGCCGAATAAAACGCCTTTGGTGGCTTCGGGTGTGGCGGTTTTCATAACGTCCTCGTTGTCCGGCGCACCAAGTTAGCACACTATTGGTGACGCCTGACCAAACCAGTGCTTCAGGTTAACGGTTTTAGTGGCCCCACCACTGTGGTACCAACACTCATCAACTCACTCGTTCGAGTAATCCCTTTGTGACTGACCTTTCCCTTCTGCAGATCCTCCTCGCCAACCTTGCTTTGCTGGCCGCACCATTACCGCGGTGGGTGGCCCACCCATTGCCTTGATTTACCAGGATCAGAAGGGGCCACTGGTGCGCGCTAATATGTCAGCGCTTTTCCTGGTAGCCAGCTTTTTCAGCCTTGCTGCGTTGGTTCGTGGGCTAATGTCGCTTTGATTCGTTGAACAGGGTTTCTGAGTACGAAACCCAGCCCTGGTTCAGCCCCGGTCGATGACGGCCATAGTGAGCCTTGAGATACAGGTCAGCTTGCCCTCCTCGTTTTCCAGCCGTATTTCCCAGACCTGCGTAGTGCCACCGATGTGCACGGGGCGGGCGGTTCCGTAGACCCAGCCTTTGGTGACCGAACGAATGTGGTTGGCGTTGATATCCAGCCCCACCGCTATCTGGTTATCTTCCCGCAGGCAATAGTTCGCAGCCATGCTGCCCAGCGTCTCCGCCAGCACCACAGACGCCCCGCCATGAAGAATCCCGAAAGGCTGAACCGTCCGCTCATCCACCGGCATTCTGCCGGTAATATAGTCATCACCAACGTCTACAAACTCGATGCCCAGCGCTGTCACCGCGGTGTTTTTATTGGATTCTGCCATTTGTTCGAGAGTGGGAAGATTGCGTGTCCAGATTGCCATATTCGGTTACCTTTCTTCAGTTGACACCTCACCGTCGGGTTGTGAGATGATTCGGTTGCTAACGTTTATGCCCGAGCAAGATCTTATAAGTTGCGCTCCGCTATCACCACCGATCAGTTTACGGAATTCACGGTGGCTCCTACACTTTGCTTAAGCCACCACTACAGATAGTCGTTTAATGCGCTACGAAACGGTCGAGTTAGAAGTTGATGTCTCCAGGCTGAGAGTCGGCATGCACGTGGTCCGTCTGGACAGGCCCTGGGAGGAAACCGACTTCCCTCTTCAGGGTTTTATTATCGAGCATGAGGACGACATCGACGCTCTGCAGGCATACTGCCGAAAGGTAGTGATCGAAGGCAAGGTCAAGCAGAAGCATGATGAGATGCCAATCGGGGGCCATAAACGGCGCGAAAAATCCGGGATGTTCACACGTTCCACGGATTACTCAGGATCCCGGAGCAGCCGAAAAAAACAGCCGGCCCCGAATCCCGACAACTCGGCCAGGATTTCCCGGCGCGTTACCTACATCAACAAGGTCGATGTAAACCGCGAGATCCGCCACGCCGGTGGCTCTTACGAGCAGGCGAAATCGGTAGCCAAGGACATCATGTCCGGCCTGCGGATTGGACGGGCACTGGACATCAACCGCGCCAGGGAGGTGGTGGATCACTGCGTCGACAGCATACTGAGAAACGAAGACGCCCTCCTGCTGCTCACCAAACTGAAACACCAGGACGAATATACCGCCGAACACAGTCTGAACGTGTCCATATTGGCAGCTGCGTTTGGTAAACGGTTGGGCATGATGGAAGAGGAAATCCGGACGCTGGGGCTGTGTGGCCTGCTGCACGACATCGGAAAATCCAAGGTTCCGAAGGACATTCTGCAAAAAACCGGCAGCCTGACGCCGGAGGAATATGGGATCGTGCAGAACCACGCCAACTGGGGAAGAGACATACTGATGGGCTTGCCCAAGGTTGTCCACGCGGCTATCGATGTCGCCTACAACCACCACGAACGGCTTGATGGCAAGGGTTACCCAAGGGGCCTGACGGACTCTCAGATTCCCTATCTGGCAAAAATCGTCGCTATTGTGGATACCTACGACGCCATCACCAGTGACCGGACTTACGACAAAGGACGGTCATCCATGGAAGCGCTGGAAATAATCTACCGTTTCCGCGGCACCCAGTTCGATCCGGACCTGGCCAAGGAATTCGTATTGATGATTGGCATCTACCCGCCCGGCTCCATTGTGGAACTGACCTCCGGTGAGGCGGCCATCGTGGTTCACAGCAACCCGAAAAACCGGCGCAAACCTGGCATCATGGTCGTACGGGACACGAACAAGCTGCGACCGCCCAAGTACCGTTTATTGGATCTGTCGGTCAATCCGCACGACGATCAGGGCGAACCTTTCACCATTGCGAAGGAGCTTCCGGACGGTACCCATGGAATTATTCTGCAGAAATTCATCAACAATGGCCTGAAACTCGGCATCCAGAATTTTGCCTAGGCGCACAAGCCTCAAACAACCCGCACCAGCTCGCCCTTGCTCCAGCCCAGCCTTCCCACTGACGCCAACTGCCGACGCATACCGGGCACCGGCCGAATCATAAACAGGTCGCCGTTTCGGCCCACCAGGGTTCTTCGCACACCGCAGTCTTTGGCAATGCTGGCATGCACATCCATATGCTCGGCCTCGCCATGCACGGGAATGGCAATCCCCGGCTGCACCCATTGGTACATGGCCTGAAGTTCCTGCTGGGCCGGGTGGCCGGAGGCATGAATGGGCAGGGATGCGTCTTCCGCAGTGATCACCGTTACACCCAACCCTCTGAGCTGGGCAATGAGGGCATCAATCGACTCTTCGTTGCCGGGAATCGCACGCGCACTGAAAATCACCGTGTCTCCGGCTTCCAACTCAAAATCCGGATGACTACCTGCCGCCAGACGGCGCAGCGCCGTTCTGGGCTCTCCCTGGCTACCAGTGGCTACCGCCAGAACTTCCTCCCGCGGAAGATAACCAAGATGGCTGGACTGAATCAGGGTGTCAGCGGTATCCCACAGGCCCGACACCTTGGCAGCGCTGCTCATGTTGATCAGCGACCGCCCCATCAGCCCCATGTAACGACCGGTGCCTTTGGCAACCTTTGCGAGGGTGTGCAGGCGGGCAATGTTGCTGCCAAAACACGCCACTATTACGCGCCCGGTTGCCGGCTTGATGGCGCCCAGCAGTCCATCATAAAGCGCAGACTCGGAAGTGGAATGGCCGGCAACGGTGGCATTGGTAGAATCACACACCATCGCATCCACCCCCTCCTCGGCGAGATCGGTGAAGGTGGATTTGGAATAGCCATGCCCGACCAGTGGGTGGTCATCCAGCTTCCAGTCGCCACTGTGGAAAATATTCCCCGCAGCGGTGCGAATCATCAGCGCGTTCGGGTCAGGAATCGAATGAGTCAGCGCCAGCCATTCCACCTCAAACGGCCCGATTGCTTTGCGACCCCCCACGTCGACAACGTGAATGGGCACCCGATGCAGCAAATCAAACTCCGCCAGCTTCCGGCGCAGTATTTCGGCAGTAAACCGGCTGGTGTAAATCGGGCACTGCAGAAGCGGCCACAGATAGGGAACCGCCCCGATGTGATCCTCATGGGCATGGGTGATGATCAGCCCGGCAAGCCGGTCCCGGCGGTCGGCAATAAAGGCCGGGTCAGCCATCTGCACCGGGGGTTCTCCCGAGTGATGGACAGTTCCGTCAGCCGACACTCTTCCCGGCTTCGGAAAAGTCACGCCGCAATCCACCATCAGCCACTGGCCGTCGTGGCCATAGAGGTTCAGGTTCATGCCGATTTCGCCGGTACCGCCTAATGGCAGAAACCAGAGATCATGTTCGTCAGGCGTCATGGTTGTCACGTATTCCTGTGTTCCAACGGTTGAAGTGGCGCATTTCCGGCTCCATTACTGTAGACAAGTTAGTTGATTCAAGCACAAAAGCTGATCTAAAAAGGAGCAGGCAGATGAACGTATTGATGGTTTTAACCTCACACGACCAGATGGGCGACACCGGCCATAAAACCGGTTTCTGGCTGGAAGAATTCACCGCGCCCTATTACGTGTTCAAGGACGCCGGTGCTGAACTTACGCTCGCATCACCCAAGGGTGGCCAGCCCCCTGTTGACCCCAACAGCCAAACCGAAGGTGCACTGACCGAGACCACGAAGCGCTTCCAGGCCGATGCTCACGCCAAGGAATCACTGGCAAGCACCAAAAAACTGGCCGATGTGAATATGGGCCATTTCGACGCCATCTTCTATGCCGGTGGTCACGGTCCGCTGTGGGATCTGGTGAACAACGAGAAGTCTATTGAGCTAATCAAAACCGCCTACGAGCAGGACAAGGTGATTAGCGCGGTCTGTCACGCACCCGCCGTATTCAAGAACGTTGAAATCAAGCCGGGGCAGAACCTGGTGGGCGGTCGCAACGTCACTGGCTTCAGCAATAGCGAGGAAGAGACCGTTGGCCTGACCAAGGTGGTGCCTTTCCTGGTGGAAGACATGCTGAAAGAGAAAGCGGGCACCTACAGCCGGGGGGATGACTTTACACCCCATATCGTTGTCGATGGACGGCTGATTACCGGTCAGAACCCACCGTCCTCCGAGGGCACGGCCAAAGCGGTTATCCAGGCACTTCAGGACGACCACGCCAGCCACGGTAATTAATTAAAGCGACTCCCCGGCGTGGCTGATCAGCACGCCGGGGGCTCCCTCCCGCAATAATCCCCGAATTGTTTCCGGCACCTGCCTTTTCTGCATTGCCGACGGCTGTATCATCACATACACGATATCCGCCTCCGCAACCTGAGCCCCGTCGCTATAACGACAAAACTCAAGATGCAGTGTGAACGATGTATTGCCGATTCGTCCGGCTGATACTCTCGCCTCCAGAACATCATCAAACCGCGCGGGCGCCCGGTAGTTCAGGTTGAGACTGACCACCTGAATGTCCAGGTCCTGATCCAGCAGGTTCTGGTAGTCCCCGAACAGCGTGCGAATGTATTCGTTTACCGCAATGTCGACGTAATCGGCGTAGCGGGCGTTGAACACCACACTCTGGGCGTCGCACTCAGCGTAACGCACGCGGAAGCGAAAGCGGAAAGGCAAATGGTCAGTGTCGGTCATAAACCAATGAATCCCGGATCAGAAATGGATGACTGTGCGTATGCTCTTACCCTCATGCATCAACTCAAACGCCTCATTGATGTCTTCCAGCGGCATCTCGTGGGTAATAAATACATCCAGCGGGATCTCACCGGTTTTGGCTTTTTCAACATAACCCGGCAATTCGGTACGGCCCTTCACGCCGCCAAACGCAGAGCCTTTCCAGACCCGGCCGGTGACCAGCTGGAACGGGCGGGTGCTGATTTCCTCGCCGGCACCGGCGACACCGATAATGATAGATTCGCCCCAGCCCTTGTGGCAGCACTCCAGCGCTGAGCGCATCAGTTGCACATTGCCAACGCACTCGAAGGAGTAATCCACACCACCATCGGTCAGGTCGACAATTACTTCCTGAATCGGCTTGTCGTAATCCTTGGGATTGACGACATCGGTGGCGCCCAGCTGTTTGGCGATGTCGAATTTGCCCGGGTTGATGTCGATAGCGATGATGCGGCTGGCTTTGGCCATGGCAGCGCCAATAATGGCCGCGAGCCCGATACCGCCCAGGCCGAAAATGGCCACCGTTGCGCCTTCTTCTACCTTCGCCGTATTCAACACGGCACCAATACCGGTTGTCACACCACAACCCAGCAGGCAGACCTTCTCCAGCGGTGCTTCCTTGGGGATTTTTGCCAGAGAAACGTCTGGCAACACGGTGTATTCGGAGAAGGTCGAGCAGCCCATGTAGTGGTAAATGGGTTCGCCCTTGTAGGAGAAACGGGAGGTGCCGTCCGGCATCACACCCTTGCCCTGGGTTTCGCGCACGGAACCACACAGGTTGGTCTTCCCCGAAGTGCAAAACTTACACTTGCCGCATTCGGCTGTGTAGAGGGGAATAACGTGATCGCCGACCTCTACTGAGGTCACGCCCTCGCCGACCGCTTCGACAATGCCGCCGCCTTCATGGCCCAGAATGGCCGGAAAATTGCCCTCTGAATCCGCACCAGACAGGGTGTAGGCATCGGTATGGCAAACACCCGTGGCGACGATCCGAACCAGCACTTCGCCTTTTTTGGGCGGTTCAACGTCAACTTCTACAATTTCCAATGGCTTGTTTGGCGCGAACGCCACGGCGGCACGGGATTTGATCACAAGGACACTCCTTCGGAGGATGGATGTTCGGGCGAATGACTTTTCAATACTCTAGTCCTTTCGCGGCCCGGTCGCGTACATTCATTCACTTTTTTCGGGAATGGAAGAACGCAAAGTGCACACCCTCTAC
>Ga0307940_1000009_pt1 | contig 133842 bp, 151 predicted proteins | sample OrgLakmetagen124_FD_201835 | JGI IMG/M metagenome (GOLD analysis project Ga0307940, IMG submission 201835) | Saline water microbial communities from Organic Lake, Antarctica - #124 | ecosystem: Environmental > Aquatic > Non-marine Saline and Alkaline > Saline | place: Antarctica: Organic Lake... | reverse complement strand
CTTGCAGAGATACGTTCTTTTGCTGTTTTTAACGGCTTTCCTGGTTGCTTTCATGCCACTCGCCAGCCTCGGCTTATCGATCGGCAGCAATGGCCTGAGTCCGATCGATTATCCATCAGCTCTGGGCGCTCTGGTTCTGATAGGTGCCGCGATTGGCACGGTGGTGACGCACAGAGAAAGACTGACCTCACTGATCCTGCTGAGCGTGGTTGGCCTGCTCGTCGCCCTGGCATTCGCAACTTTCTCCGCGCCTGATCTTGCTCTGACGCAACTCTCGGTCGAGGTGGTCACCATCGTATTGCTGGTATTGTCGCTGTTCTACCTCCCAGGTTGGACGCCGATCGAGACGACGCCTCTGGTTCGCTGGCGGGATGCGGGTATTGCCTTGAGTGCGGGAATCGGAATGACACTGGTGACTCTGGCGCTGCTGACTCGTCCGTTCACCTCGATTTCTGAATTCTTTCTCGAAAACAGCAAGCCGGGCGGCGGCGGCACCAACGTAGTGAACGTCATCCTGGTCGATTTTCGGGGTTTCGATACGCTGGGCGAAATCACTGTTCTGGCCATTGCGGCCCTCGGCATTTACGCCATGATGAAATACACAAAACTGAAGCCACCCAAAACCGACGGACTGGGCAATCCCTGGAGCCGAGACGCCCATCCGACCATGCTTATGCAGATATCTCGCCCACTGCTGCCCCTTGCCCTGATGGTTTCTGTGTTTATCTTCCTGCGCGGGCATAACATGCCCGGTGGCGGCTTTATTGCCGGACTGATCACCGCAGTTGCGCTGATCTCCCAGTACATTGCCAGCGGTATTAACTGGTGCGAAAAGCGCGTGACCGTGCCCTATCAGATCGTGCTTGCGCTGGGGGTTGGCATCGCAACACTGACCGGCGTTGGAAGCTTTGCCCTTGGTTATCCGTTCCTGACATCCTGGTTTACTTACGTAACGCTTCCGGTGGTCGGAAAATTCGAGCTGGCCACTGCAATGATTTTCGATCTCGGCGTTTATCTGACCGTCGTCGGGGCCTCTCTACTGGCCCTCACGAGCCTCAGTAAGCTGTCTGAACCCTCAGCCACGAAGCCAGACAGCTATAAAGCAGGAGGAGTCTAAAGTGGAACTGGTGTTTGCATTGGTAATTGGCACGCTCACAAGTACTGGTATTTACCTGTTACTTCGCGCCAGAACATTTCCCGTTGTCGTTGGCCTGACCTTGCTGTCCTACGGAGTGAATCTGTTTCTGTTCTCGACCGGTCGCTTGATGAGCGATGGACAGCCCATCATTGGTGGCGCCGAGACATACAGTGATCCGCTGCCCCAGGCCCTGGTGCTGACGGCTATCGTTATCGGCTTTGCAATGACGGCGTTTTTAGTGGCGCTGGCGCTGCGCAGCCATGCAGATACAGACGTTGATCACGTGGATGGGGTGAGACAACAGGAAACCACAGACGAACAGGTGGATAGAACGGAGAACAACCAATGACCAACTGGTTAACCGCGCCTATCCTCATCCCACTGCTTGGTGGCGTACTACAGATATTCATGTCCTACGCCCCGATGCAATTGCGCAGAACACTGGCACTGACCACGACAATCCTTACTCTGGTTGCCGCCATAGTGCTGTTGGGTCTGGCAGACGACGGCAACTATCGGATGTATGCTTTCGGTAACTGGCAACCTCCGTTCGGTATTGTATTGGTCCTTGACCGACTGGCGGCGCTGATGTTGACGGTTACCGCAACGCTTGCCGTGTTCTGCCACATCTACGCCTTACACAAAACAGATACCCAGGGGCCACATTTTCACACCCTGTTTCTGTTCCAGTTGGCCGGGCTGAACATAGCGTTTCTGACCGGCGACCTGTTTAACCTTTTTGTCGCTTTTGAAGTGCTGCTGATTGCATCTTACGGTTTACTGCTTCATGGCGGCGGGACGGCTCGAACGGTGCCTGGTCTGCACTATGTGGTTCTGAACCTGGTTGGTTCTGCGCTGTTTCTATTCAGCGTCGGCATGATCTACAGCGTGACCGGCACCCTGAACATGGCAGACCTTGCGTTAAAGGTGCCCGAACTGAACAGTGAAGACCTTCCGCTGGTCAAAATCGGGGGCATGCTCCTGTTGGTTGTATTCGGCCTGAAAGCGGCCGTCCTGCCCCTGTGCTTCTGGTTGCCACGGGCTTACGCCAGCGCCACAGCGCCGGTCGCTGCACTGTTTGCAGTAATGACGAAAGTGGGTATTTACGCCATTCTCAGGGTATACACGCTGATATTTGGTGATGATGCCGGCGATTTGGCCAATCTGGGGATGGAATTGTTATTCCCGGCAGGGCTGATCACCCTCGCAGTCGGTGTGATGGGACTGCTCGGCTCGAGGACTCTGAAAACCATGATTGCGTGGCAGGTCATCATTTCTGTTGGCACCATGCTGGCCGCTATCGGTCTGAACACCCCGGCCGGAATTTCAGCAGCGCTGTTCTACCTGATCAACACGACCTGGGTCGTCGGCGGGCTTTTTCTGTTGGTGGACCTGGTGTCCAACCAGCGCGGCTCTGCCGGTGACAAAATAGTGACGGCTCCGAAAATGCGTAACCGCTCACTGCTGGGTGCGCTGTTTCTGCTCGGCGCAATCGCGGCAATTGGTTTGCCGCCACTGAGCGGCTTTTTTGCAAAACTGCTGATTCTTCAGGCCGCCTCGCCCGGTGTTGAGATGGCTCTTCTGTGGTCGGTAATTCTGATCGGCAGTTTCTTTACCCTGATTGCATACAGCCATGCCGGCAGCATTGTGTTCTGGAGAAACAGCGAGGGGCACATAGAACTGGATCGTAAAATGACTCTGCCGGTAACGGCATCGGTTACTGCATTGCTCGCGCTGAGCGTCGTCATTGTGGCGCTCGCTGGGCCGATTAGCCGCTACACTGACGACACCGCTGCCCAGCTAACAAACTCCGCGGGCTATACCAAAATTCTTGAAATGCCTGTTCTCTCGGAGGGTAAAAAATGAACGCACGCTTCGGCCTGCCCCACCCCCTGTTGAGCTTTACGCTTTTCCTGGTCTGGCTGATGTTGGCAGGTGCGTCGGCGGGTTTTATTGCAGTAGGACTCATACTCGCCTGGATACTACCGCTTGTCACCCAGGGATTCTGGCCTGACAAACCAGCGATCCAGAAACCCTGGAAACTGGTGCCGTATACATTCAAGGTGATTCTGGACATTGTGATCGCCAGCATTACTGTCGCACGGCTGGTTTTGAGTTTTCGAAGAGAACCACAGCCCGCTTTCGTCTGCTACCCCCTGACACTGACGCACCCGATGGGGATAACCATGCTGGCAAGCACCATCTCATTAACGCCTGGCACGGTCAGCGCAGACGTCAGTGACGATCACAAGCTTCTGCTGATACATGCGGTCGACGTGAGTGATGACCAGAGCCTGATCGAGACCATCCACAACCGCTACGAGAAAGCCCTGATGGAGGTGTTTCAATGATCACGGTTGCACTCAACATAACCATTGCCCTGATTGCTTTCGCCGTTGTACTGAACGTCTACCGACTGGTACGGGGCCCTGACGCACCAGACCGGGTACTGGCATTGGATACGCTTTACATTAATGCGATCGCCCTGATTCTTTTACTGGATATCCAGTTGGGCACTCGTATCTATCTGGAAGCGGCGCTTTTGATTGCCGTCATGGGCTTTATCGGCACAGTCACATTAGCAAAATATCTCAAACGCGGCAGCGTCATCGAGTGAGCTGTCACCTGCACACAATCAGATCGAGCGCCGAATGGAGGAAGCATAAATGGCATTAGTGGCCGAAGTGGGCATTTCTATCCTGTTAGTCATCGGAGGCCTCTTTGCGCTGGTGGGCGCCATTGGCCTGGCGCGCTTGCCAGACTTCTACACCCGTCTTCATGGGCCCACCAAGGCGACCACCGTTGGCGTTGGGAGTATTGCTCTCGCCTCCTTCCTGTACTTTTATGGCACCAATACAAGTTACGATCTGCTGGAACTTCTGATCATGATTTTTCTGTTTCTTACCGCGCCCATAAGTGCCAACTTCCTGGCAAAAGCCGCCATGCATTTAAAAGTCAAAACCACGAAAAACACCCGTGGCCAACCCTGGGATCAATAAGTCATCCGGCCCCGGCGGTTCACAAAATGACGATCGCTCACTCGGCGCCAGCTCAACTCTAAATGACTGCAAAGCCCCAGAAATCTTGCCTTCAAACAGGTGCTCGGATAGTCTGAACAGGCTGTTTTTGCCGAAGGATCGTACTTTAATCCAACTGATGCAAACCGCCCTTAACTGCAGCAGGTTCTAACCGGGGTCTTTAAAGGAGCACCCTTGCATGATGTTACTGGCAGTTTTGTCCGGTTTTTTGCTCGCGGTCGCTGTTCCGGCAGTTTCTCGGTTGACGGGCCACTATATTGGCTGGGCACTTGCACTGCTGCCAGCGCTTCTAACCGCGTACTTTGCCAGCCTGATTCCTGCGATCAGCGGTGGCGAAAGCCTTATGATTCAGAACCAGTGGATGCCGGGCCTCGGTATATCCCTTGATTTCCTGGTTGACGGCCTGTCTCTGGTTTTTGCTCTGCTGATCAGCGGCATCGGCACGTTCATTCTGATTTATGCCGGTTCTTACCTCAAAGGCCATAAAGATCTTGGCCGGTTTTATGTCATCCTGCTGTCGTTCATGGCCTCGATGCTCGGACTGGTGTTATCCGATAATCTCATAACGTTTTTTGTGTTCTGGGAACTGACCAGCATTACCTCGTACATGTTAATCGGCTTCAACCATGAAGATGCCGAAGCGAGAAAGTATGCCCTGCAGGGACTCTTCGTCACGGCGGGCGGCGGCCTGGTATTAATGGCCGGTCTGATTCTGCTGATCTTTATCACAGGCAGCTACTCGTTTTCTGAGATCCTTGTGTCCGATCTGCCAATTGAGGAACACGGGTACTATATAGCCGCCGTGATCTGCATCCTGATCGGTGCCTTTACCAAGTCAGCCCAGGTGCCTTTCCATTTCTGGCTGCCAAACGCCATGGCCGCGCCGACTCCGGTTTCGGCTTACCTGCACTCTGCAACCATGGTCAAGGCCGGCATCTATTTGCTGGCGCGCCTGAACTCCTCCATGGGAGAGGGGCTGCTCTGGAGCTACTCCCTGGTATTCTTCGGTGCGGCAACCATGCTCACCGGCGCCTACCTGGCTTTTAGCAGTACCGGCATCAAAAAGGTTCTGGCCTATTCCACCGTTATGGCTCTGGGCACCCTCACCATGCTGATAGGGGTTGGCACAGAAATCGCCATCACCGCTTTTATCTGTGTCCTCGTAGCCCACTCCCTTTATAAAGGCGCACTATTTATGCTCGCGGGTGCGCTGGACCATGAAACCGGCACCAAGAACATCACAGAAATGGGTGGACTTTGGCGGAGCATGCCAAAGACCGCAATAATTACCTGCCTGGCTGCCCTTTCTCTGGCCGGGCTTCCGCCACTCTTTGGATTTGTTGCCAAGGAATTGATGTTTGAGTCGCTGATCAATGCGCCCCTTGTGTCCTGGGCACTATTGGCGACCGCTGTTGCCTCCTCGATCCTTGTCGTCGCGGTGGCGGGCATGGTGTTTGTAAAGCCCTTTTTCGGGCCAACCCGTACCACGCCTAAACAGCCCCACGATGCGCCCTTCGGCATGCTTATTGGCCCCGCGGTGTTGTCACTGATTGCCCTGGTCTTTGGCGTGGTTCCGTTTCTGCCAGCAACTTTCGTGCTGAACGCAGCGGTCTCATCGGTTTACGGCAGCGGCGTGCAGACCGCCCTGGCCCTCTGGCACGGAGTCAACGTTCCCCTAATGCTGTCGGGCGCCAGCCTAGTGATCGGGTCGCTACTATTTACGGTCTGGCAACGACTGCAACCGTCGCTTTACGTCATCAACACGACGGCCAGTCGCGTTGGCCCGGAAGCAGGATATTTCCGCTTAATGCTCGGCATTACTCAGGTGGCCGGCTGGCAAACAAGACTGCTACAGAACGGTGTCCTTGGTATCTATCTTCTGATCCTTGTACTTGTGACCTTCAGCCTGACTGGCTACACCCTGCTTACCCGGCATGGCTTCCATCTGGATTTTGACTTCAGCGGCGGCTATTTCTATGAATGGGGAATTGCGCTATTGATCGTGGCATCGACGGTCTTTGCCAGTGTCACCAGATCCCGGCTGGGCTCTGTTGCTTCTGTCGGTGTGCTTGGATTTGGAGTGGCTTTGATCTTCATCCATTTCAGTGCCCCGGATCTGGGCATAACCCAACTGCTGGTTGAAACACTGACCGTCATATTGCTGGTTCTGGTGCTCTTCAAACTTCCCTCTTTCGTCAACCTCTCATCTCCATGGGAGCGTTACCGGGATCTTGCGGTGGCCGTGTTTGCAGGAGCGGTCATGACCCTGCTTATGCTTGCCGTGCTGGATATTCAATATTTCGACAGTATTTCAAGTTACTACATTGAAAACAGCTATGGTCTGGCCTTCGGCAAAAATATTGTCAATGTAATTCTGGTGGACTTCCGGCAACTGGACACTCTGGGAGAGATTTTTGTTCTGGCCCTCGCCGCTATGGGGGTGTACTCCATGATCAAACTCAGAGCGGAGGACCAGCATAAGCCATGAAGCCCAACACGCTTATTCTTAACACCGCAGCTCTGGCCATCATGCCGTTACAGCTGATGTTTTCGGTTTTCCTGCTTCTGCGCGGGCACGATGAGCCCGGCGGTGGTTTTATCGGTGGATTGGTCGCTGCAAGCGCTTTTGTACTCTACGCCTTCGCTTTCGGCGCTGAATCGACCCGCAAGATACTTCGGGTCACTCCCCGGGATCTCCTTGCAGCCGGATTACTGTTCGGGCTTGCCTCGACAATTCCGGCCTTGTGGTCCGGCCAAGCCATGCTTACAGCTCAATGGTGGCAAATCCCGCTGCCCGGCAATGACTATCTGAAGTTATCGACTGTGCTGGTATTCGACATTGGCGTCTATCTGGCCGTTCTGGGCACGCTGATGACATTTGTGATCGGCCTTATGGAGTCTGAAGAATGACGCAAACAACAATTTGCAGGCAGGGAGCGACTCAATGGAAAACATGATGGCTTACGTGGTCGGCATCCTGTTTGCCGCCGGCATCTATATGATGTTGAGGCGGTCCATCGTGAAACTTGTTATTGGCCTGATCATCCTGAGCAACGCAGCCAATCTGCTGATTTTCGTTGTTTCTGGTCTCACACGAGGTGCGCCACCATTGATTCCTGAAGGCGCAAGCGAAGTTGTTGGTGCAGTGGCCGACCCTCTACCCCAGGCACTCATCCTCACGGCTATCGTCATTGCATTCAGCGTTCTCGCCTTCGCCGTGGTTCTGATCCGGCGCGCATACGAAGTGGTTGGAACCGATGATCTCGACAAGATGAAGGATACGGATACTTGAACCTGGAACTTGTTCTCCCGATCCTGATACCACTGACTGCCGGGGCATTATCCCTGGCGCTCTGGCGCTCCGTCCGCCTCCAGCGTTTTCTGGCAGTTCTCGCCACCGGACTTTTGCTGGCCGCAGGAATCTGGCTGCTCCTATCAACCACCGAGCAGGGCTTTCTGGTAGTGGAAATGGGCAGTTGGCCGGCTCCGTTCAGCATAGTGCTGGTATCAGATGTCCTTGCCGCCATCATGATTGTGCTTACCGGCATTATTGGTCTTGCCATTGCCGTTTATTCGCTGGCATCGACGCCCAGAGGCCACGAAAAATTCAGCTATTACCCGCTGATGCATCTTCTGCTGGCTGGCGTGGCGGGGGCGTTTCTCACCGGTGATATATTCAACCTGTTCGTCTGGTTTGAGGTAATGCTGCTGGCTTCGTTTGCACTTTTAACGCTGGGAGGAGAACGCGCTCAGATGGAGGGCGCCATCAAGTACGTGACCCTGAACCTGTTTTCATCGGCCATTTTTCTTTCTGCCGTGGGGTTGCTCTATGGCATGGTCGGCACGCTGAACATGGCGGACATTGCCCAGAAAGTGAGCAGTGTTGAAGACCCGGGGATGATCACGGTGGTCTCCCTGCTGTTCATGGTCTCATTCGGTATCAAGGCGGCGGCTTTCCCTCTGTTTTTCTGGCTGCCTGCGTCCTATCACACCCCACAGGTTGCGGTTTCGGCTCTGTTCGCGGGGCTGCTTACCAAAGTCGGGGTATACGCGCTTTACCGGGTGTTCACACTGATTTTCACCCAGGACGTTGAATACACGCATACTATATTGCTTTGGACCGCTGCCCTTACCATGCTGACGGGTGTACTCGGCGCTGCAGCACAGTTCGAGTTTCGCCGGATACTGTCATTCCATATCGTCAGTCAGATTGGCTACATGCTTCTGGGTCTGGCGCTGTTCACACCTCTGGCGCTGATCGGCGGGGTGTTCTATATCATGCATCACATCATCGTGAAGACGAACCTGTTCCTGATCAGCGGCATCATCTATCGCCTGCTGGGCAGCTATGAACTGAAAGATCTGGGAGGCGTCTACCGCCAGCGCCCCTATCTGGCGCTGCTGTTTTTGATCCCGGCGTTATCGCTCGCCGGTATTCCGCCTTTATCGGGCTTTTTTGCCAAGTTTATCGTTGTTCGTGCAAGCCTTGAGTCGGGCGAGTATCTGGTCACAGCCATCGCTTTGCTGGTCGGATTGCTGACACTGTATTCCATGATCAAGATCTGGGCGGAAGTGTTCTGGAAAAAAGTCCCCGAGCATGTCACTGATCTGAGCAGGCTTAATGGCGAAATCAAGGATAAACACAACTGGGCATATTTTGCGCCCGTGGTCGGTCTGGCGGCGTGCACAGTGATAATTGGACTTTATGGTCAGCCTATTTATCTGCTCGCTGAAATGGCAGCCGAACAGTTAATGAATCCCCAACTCTACATTGAAGCGGTTCTCGGAGGGCAATCGACGTGATCGGTCTCTTCTGGAATTTGCTCCTGGCATTGGCGTGGGTCGCACTGAGCGGCAGCGTTACTGCCATGAACCTGCTAGCCGGTTTTTTCTTTGGCTACATTGCACTGATGGTATTGCAGAATCAGATTCCCGCTTTAAAAGGCTACTCCCGCAGAATCCCGCGCGTTGCGGCTTTCCTGGTCTATTTTCTGAGGGAGCTGGTGAAGTCAAACTTGCGGGTTGCGTACGATGTTTTGACGCCGGTCTGGCATATGAAGCCTGGTGTAATCGCCTTTCCACTCATCGCGAATACCGACATGGAAATTATGTTTCTCAGCAGTGTCATCTCCCTGACGCCGGGCACGCTGAGTCTGGATGTTTCCGACGACCGGAGGGTTCTGTTTATCCACGCAATGTTTCTTCAGGACGAAGATCAACTCAGAAGCGACCTTCGGGAACTGGAACACCGTATCCTGAAGATAATGCGATAGGAGGCCGTAATGCTCGATGTGGTAATCAATCTCGTCTACTTCATGCTGTCAATGGCTCTGCTTTTTGCCTTCATTCGTCTAACTCGCGGCCCGTCGCTGTCTGACCGCGTGGTTGCATTGGAGCTGATTGCGTCCGTTGTGGTGGGCTATGTCGGAGTCCATGCGATTGATACCGGGGTTTCCAGTTTTCTTGATGTCGCCATTGTCATCGCCCTGACGGCCTTCCTGGCAGCGATCGGATTTGCCAGATTCGTGGAACGGGGAGATATCAAGGATGAGTGAAATTTTCGTTTCTGTTCTGCTGCTGTCAGGGGCTTCGTTCATGATTCTTGCCGCCGTTGGCATTCTGAGGCTGCCCGATCTACCGACCCGCATGCATGCCTCCACCAAAGCAGGCGCATTGGGAGCCATGTTGATTATGGGTGGAGTTGCCCTGCATTTTGGCGACAGCGCCGTCTCTGCGCGGGCTGTCGCGTTTATTGTATTCATCCTTTTGACTGCACCGGTTGCCGCTCATGTTATAGGCAGAGCCGGTTATTTCACCGGCGTAGAACTTTGGAAAGGCACAACGAAAGACCAACTGCGAGAACGCTACGACCCGGACACCCATAGACTCAATAGCGGGCTTGAATCCAGTCCGGAGAGCATGATTCCCCCTGGAGCGTCTGACAGGACTGACCAATAAAATTGTCATCTGAAGTGCATAGAGTTTCCGTACAGTAGGGATTCCCATTTTCAGGAGCCCGCCAGATGCTGAACGTTAACGAATATTTTGATGGTCGCGCCAAATCCATTTCCTTCCAGTCTTCCAACCTGCCCGCCACAGTGGGCGTTATCAGCCCCGGTGAGTACGAATTCGGCACCATCAAGCGTGAAACCATGACGGTACTCAGTGGCGCCCTGACGGTGCTGCTACCCGGAATGGAGCAGTGGATGACTTACGGCGCAGGTGAATTCTTTGAGGTTGCAGGTCAGTCAAGCTTCAAGGCAAGAACAGACGTCGACACCGCTTATCTCTGTACCTATCAGTAATACCGGACGTCCATCCGTCGCGCCCATCTCCACCTGCACGTCCAGGATGGGCCCGACCCGGCTGCGCGCCCCGGCATCAACCGCCGGCCCGTTTCACCGTCCAGCCCTGTTCTTTCAGTAACGGCACAAGGACATCCCGCTGGTCGCCCTGTATTTCAACGACGCCGTCTTTCACCGTGCCGCCGGTACCGCAGCGGGCTTTGAGCTGTTTGGCGTAGGCTTTGAGTTCCGGTCCGGCGAGCGGAATCCCCGTGACAAGCGTTACTCCTTTACCTTTGCGGCCCTTGGTTTCGCGACTGACCCTCACCACGCCGTCACCGGCGGGTGCCTGGGCTTCGCCACAGGCGCACTGATCAGCGGGCTGCCGGCAATCCGGGCACATCCGGCCCTGCTCGGTGGAAAACACCAGTCCGCCGCCCGAACCTTTCTTCATAACCCTATCCTTCTGACCGCTTCAACGGAGTCACCGCCAGATGCTCAGACACCGGGAGGGTACTTCTGGAACATGTCCGCCACGATGTTATCAATCAGTTCGCGGCGGGATTCAGCAGACTGGTCATCGTTGAGATATCGGCGGCTGGAAGCCCGCCAGACCACCTGCCGGGTATCGGTGTCCACCAGCTCAACGACAAGCTTGCCCTCTTCCACTTTTTCAATTGGTGGCGCGGTTGAAAGGCCCCACCCGAAATTGCCGGTGCCGAATCCAAGTCCCAGACCAAAGCCTGGAGCTCGCTGGAGCCGCTCCTCAGTCACGACCTGCCAGGTAACGAACAGATCCGCCTCGCCGGTGTCGACTTTGCGCAACGCCTCCCGCTTCATCTCCCGCTCAATCGCGTTGGTGATACGGCTGCCGTCGAGGGACATATAGCCTCCGCTATCTGCCCCATTCTGTGCGGCCGGTGCGAAACTCCAGGAACCGTAGTTTCCGAAAACAGCGGCGGAGTCGTAATCGGTCATGACGGTGCTGGCGCAGCCGTTCAGCACCAGTGCAACTGCGGCTATCAGGATTGATCTGCTTACCATTGATCTAGTCACTCTGCTCACCTCGCTTCAGGACCCTGTGACCGAAAGTTTTCAGTCCACTCTATCGTTCTATTCTGACAGATTTTACGTAAACAGCGGCAGACGGACCGCCACTCTCAGGCCACCGGACTCCGCAATTCTGGCTTCGATCTGGCCATCGTGAGCGGCGACGATGTCTCTGGCAATCGCCAGCCCCAGACCCCATCCGGTTCCACCCCGGGATTTGTCCGCCCGGAAGAAGGGTTCGAACAGTTGCCCCAGAAATTCCTCCGGCACCCCCGGTCCCTCATCTTCAACCGCCAGTCTCACCCATTCGCCGTCCGTCGATACCGATAATTTCACGGTTTTACCGGGCGGCGTATGGTCCAGCGCGTTCTGCAGAATATTATCCATCGCTCGCTGCAACAGCCCCTCATTACCCAGCACTGACACGCCGGCGCTTTCCCGGGATGCCATGAGTTTGCAGTCAACTCGCTGATGCTCTGCGTAGTCGGCCGCGTCATGCAAAACCCGGTTTAGCAGGGCAATGGGTTTGATCGGCTCGCGGGCAATGTCACCACCCGCTTCGGTGACCTGATAGAGCGTGAGGATCTGGCCGGTCATGGCTTCCAGTCGTTCGTTCTGACGCAGGATGCTGGCCATCAGGTCTTCATCCGCGCCGCTTTCGCTGGCCAGTTCAATGGCGATGCGCTGACGCGCCAGGGGCGTTCTGAGGTCATGGGAAATATCCCGCATCAGATGTTTCTGGCGGTCCAGCAGGTAACAGAGCCTTTCCGTCATGCCGTTGAAGGCTGTCGCCAGGGCGCCGATTTCATCCCGCCTGGTGGCGATCCGGCCGCTGACCCTTAATTCGGTGTAGCCTCCGGCAATCTCGCGGGCAGTGGATTCCATATGCTTCAGCGGGCGCGCCACCAGTCTGGCCACCCACCAGCAGGCCAGCGTAATGATCACAAAGGCGAGTAATACCTCCAGCCAGCGGTAAATTCGCGCATCCATCCAGCCTTCAGCCCCCTGTCGGGGCCAGGCAACCAGCTGGTAGTCGGTGGCCACCGGAATAACCGCAGGCTTCAGCTGATACCAGCCGCTGGATTCCAGACGGTCGCGAATAATCCCCGGCAACTCCTCGTCGTCACGGTCTGCCTCAATCAGTCGCAGGTGCAGATCCAGCCGCTGACCTTCGGATTTCAGATAGCGCCAGAGGCTGCCACCATCATCGTCACGGCGATAGGCCAGCGCCTGCAGGGCAACTTCCCGCAACCCTGCCTGACGCTCGATGGCCGCACGCTCCCGATCCTGCAGGAAATGGGTCACCAGATTGCCGAACAGCACGGTAACGGCCATAGCGACCCAGATCGAGATAAACACCCGCCAGAAAAGCGTTATCCGCAGCCGGAAGCTCATGCGGGCACCCGGTAACTGTAGCCCAGCCCCCTGACCGTCTCGATCCGGGGCGGGTCGTCATTGCCCAGTTTCTTGCGGAGGTTGCTGATATGCATATCCAGTGTTCGATCATAGGCTTCCAGACGGCGCCCCAGCGCCCACTGCATCAGGTCGGTTTTGCGGACCACACTACCCGCGTGGGCCAGCAGCACCTGAAGCACCTCGTATTCCGTGGCGGTCAGATCCATCGCCTCGTCATTCTGGTAAATGCGTCGCTGGACCGGTTCTACCCGCAGATCGCCGTAATGTCGGGTTTCATCCACGCCAACTTCCTGATCCCAGGCAATACGCCGCAGCAGTGCCTGCAGGCGGGCGATAAGTTCACGGGGGTTACAGGGCTTGGGAATATAGTCATCGGCGCCGACTTCGAAGCCGACAATCCGATCGGTTTCATCGCCTCGCGCGGTCAGGAGCACAACCGGCAGGTGGGTTTTCGTGCGGATCTGGCGCAGAACATCCAGGCCGCTGATGTCTGGCAGCATGATATCCAGCACCACTATGTCGCAGTCCTGGCCCATTGCCAGGGACAGGCCATCCGTGCCGTTAGCTGCCTCCCGAACGGTGAAACCCTGATTGGTGAGATATCGTGACAGCAGCGTGCGAAGCTCATGGTCGTCCTCAACCAGCAAGACCCGGTTTTGCATAAAACCCCTCCGAAATATCCGCGAAGTCTACCATGTCGGTCAACGTTGCCATCCGGACCCGGCGCTTTTTGCACAACCTTTACACGATCCCTTTATCAGCGAACGGTGATCATCTGCCCGGTTCTGGCGTATGGTATTGGGACACTGACAGGAGCCAGACCTAAATGCCCGATCAGGATCTTCCAAAACTGACCATAGCCACCTGCGATTCCATTGAACAGATTGGCCAGGAACAATGGGAAACCCTGGCTGGCACCGGCAATCCGTTTCTTCGCTATGAGTTTTTTCTGGCGCTTGAACAGTCCGGCTGCACCAGCGCGGAAGCCGGCTGGCAACCGCAACATCTGATCATAAGATCCGGCGATGATATTGTGGGCGTCGCACCCGCCTACCTGAAAACCCATTCAATGGGCGAGTATGTCTTTGATTTTGCCTGGGCTGAAGCCTATCAACGCCATGGTCTACGCTATTATCCCAAGCTGTTGATCGCCATTCCGTTCACGCCGTCCCGCGGACCCCGGCTATTGATTGAACCCGCGGTGCGAAGCCGTCTGAGGACGGGAGATCTGCCGGCTTTGCTGGACACTCTGATTGCCGACCTGGGCGTGCATTCCTGGCACCTGCTGTTTGCCGATGTCCATGATCAGGCGCTGCTTCACCAGAACGATGAGTTGCATCGACTGGGCTGCCAGTTTCATTGGCATAACCACGACTACAGCCACTTTGAAGACTTCCTGGCCGCGCTGACCTCCCGTAAACGCAAAGCCATTCGCAAGGAGCGCCGGCAGGTCAGTGACCAGGGCATCACCTTCACCCGCTATCACGGCCGTGATATTTCCGATCAGATCCTGTCGGCATTTTACATGTTTTACCAGGCTACCTATCTGAAGCGCGGGCAACGTCCCTATCTGAACAAGGCCTTTTTCGAGCAGATTCGCGAACGCCTGCCGGAGCATTTAACGCTGATCATGGCGGCCCAGAACGGCAAACTGATCGCAGGCGCGCTGTTCATGTCAGGGCAGGATACGCTTTACGGGCGTTACTGGGGCTGCCTGGACGAGTACAACTTCCTGCATTTCGAAACCTGTTATTACCAGGGCATCGAACTGGCGATCGAAAAGGGCCTGGCGCGCTTTGATGCGGGTGCCCAGGGGGAGCACAAACTGATCCGGGGGTTCGAACCGGTGCTGACACACTCCTGGCACGGCATCGCCCACCCGGATTTCCGGGACGCTATAGAGCGGTTTACCCGGGAGGAAGCCGAGCACATCAGGGCCTACGCCGACGAGGCCCTGTCGGTTCTGCCATTCAGGCAGGAATGACCCCTGTAAGCGTTTCTTGCTGAAGCGCCTGCAGGCGTCCGCTGACCACTGGCCAGCTCGTAGAGATCAAACAGCAGGAACAGATCAGCTTCCCTCAATTCTGAAGCCTATTTTGAGAACGACCTGATAGTGGCAGACTTTGCCATCGACCACATGACCACGGGTCTCCTGGACCTCAAACCACTCCACGTTTCGAAGGTTGTTGCTGCATTCGGTAATCGCATTTTCAATGGCGTCTTCAATGCTGTTCTTTGAGGAACCAACGACTTCCACTTTCTTGTAAACATGATGATCGGACATGAAACCTCCGTTTACCTGAGTTATGTTTGATACGGCAACGACAAATGCCTTGATTTCACCCTATACCAGTAAACTGTCTCCATCAAACCAGCGTAAGCTAGGCCACGCCTACAATCCCGGTTCCAGTTTCCTATGAGAAAGTTCAAACAGTGTGCGATCGGCCTTGCCATGACCCTGACCGTACTGCTTTCAGGGCCGCTATTGCTGGCTGCGTGCGCCAGTTTTCAGGATTCGGCAAGCTGGCGCACCGCAGATCGTTCAAGCGCCAGAATTGCCCCGACACCCGAACAGGAGCCCCGAGCGGTCGTACAGGTCTATGGTGCCCGGGCCTACAGTTGGCGAGGCTATTTTGCCGTGCATACGTGGATCAGCAGCAAAGAAGCCGGCGCGGACCAGTATTACGTGCATCAGGTAACCGGATGGCGGCATTACGTGGTTCAATCGCATCCGGGCGAGCCGGATCGGGCCTGGTATGGTTCGAAACCAACGCTGATTGCGGATTTTCGAGGCGAGGGTGCCGAAAAGATCATCGGGCAACTGGGTAGCGTGATCGAGCGATACCCCTATCCCACAACCTATGAAGCCTGGCCCGGTCCCAACAGCAATACCTTTGTTGCCTGGGTGATTCGCCAGATTCCGGAAATGGATGTAGCGCTGCCAAACCACGCGATCGGCAAGGATTATCTGGGTGACGATTTTGTCGCAGAGGTGCCGGGCGGCAGTGGCTATCAGTTCTCCCTGGGAGGCTATTTCGGTTTGCTTGCCGGGGTGAGAGAAGGCATTGAACTGAATCTTCTTGGCCTGTCTATTGGGGTGAATCCCCTGGGCCTGGGTATCAAGCTACCCGGAGTTGGCGAGTTGGCTTTGCGGAATACGAATCCGCTGGCAGAAACTTTACCAGACTCTGAGGGCGCAGGTGGGTAGGCCTTCCCAAAAATGTGCGGAGCCATGGATGGCGGAGCCCAAGCGCACAGGGGTTTGGCCGAGCGCTTATGAAGCGAAGCTTCATGCGAAAGCCGAACGACAGCAATCTGTGATTGCTGGCCGGACCCCGCAGGGGTGCTTGTAGCGTTTTTTGGGAAGGCCTGCCCGCCTCGTCCGCCTCCCAAGTCTGATATCAGAGGATCGCAGCGCCAAAGTAGCGAACGCCACCTGCTGCAACGATTCCGGCAGCGATTGCCGGCAGGGGTTTTCTCGTTGCCAGCATAATCACCGCTGTCACCACAAGTGCTGCCACCGAACCCGGGTCACCGCTGAAAGCCATGGGCACGATAATGGCAATCAGCACCGAGCTTGCCATGGTGTTGATGAAGCTTTCGATACGGGGGTTGATGGTCACGAAAGACATCAGGAAGACGCCACCAAACCGGGTCACCACAGTAACCAGAGTCATGATGGCGATCAGTGCCAGAATTCCGGCAGTGGTTGTTTCAATAGTCATGTCTGCCGCTCCTCGCCGGCTTCGCTGGCCGCCGGAGACGCCTTTTCCAGCCAGAAAAACCCGATAGCCCCACCGGCCAGGGCACCCACCACCACATGGGTGTTGGGCGGCAACCATTTCCACGCGGCCAGTGACGATACCGCTGCAATCGTCCAGGCCACCAGAATGCGGGGGGATTTTTTACCACCCAGCGCCATGGCCAGCAGGAAGCAGCCGAGCACCATGTCCAGGCCCAGCGCTTTCGGGTCCTGCAACAGCCCGCCAAAATAGACGCCCAGCCAGGTGCCGACTATCCAGGCCATCCATAGCACCAGACCGCCGCCCAGAATCACTTCCAGGTTACGTTTGCCGCTCTGGTAATCCTGGGCCGAAACGGCCCAGTTGGCATCGGTCAGCAGTAATAAAATGCCATATCGGCGGCCAGGCGATATGTCCCGGAGCATGGGATACAGGGACGCCCCCATCAACAGGTGACGGGAATTGATGGCGAAGACCACCGCCATCAGCGGAATCAGCGATACCGAGCTGCCCCACATATCCACCGCAGCAAACTGGGAAGCCCCTGCGAAGACGGTTGCGCTCATCAGAAGCGCCTGCAGCGGTTCCAACCCCTTCTGTACGGCGGCCAGGCCAAAGGCCGCGCCGAACGCCACCACGAAAAATGAGATGGGGAGGAGCCGAAAAAATTCGGTGCGCACCTTTGAAAAGCTGAGCTGATAGGAATATGCCATGGGGTTAATTTTAGCAAGATAATGAAAATCGCCGCTACCACCTATAGGTAGATGCCGAAAAAACGTCCGTGCCGGCGTGAGGGGCGTGTCAAAGCTGCACAAGCGCCCGCCCCAGGGTGTCGCTGATGGGGGCATTCAGTTTCAGATCCACCAGGGAGTCCGCCCGCGTGCGCCCGAGATTCAGGGTCGCGATGGGAAGCTCCCATTCTTTCGCATAGCGGCAGAACCGGAAGCCGGAATAGACCATCAGTGACGATCCGATAACAAGCAAACCATCACTGGCTTTCAACGCGTCCAGGGCCGAATGCACCCGTTGTTTGGGCACGTAATCCCCGAAAAACACCACGTCCGGCTTGAGAATACCGCCACAATGATCGCAGTCGACGATGTCGAACCGGGAAAAATCCAGCTCCAGATCCGCATCACCATCCGGGGCGACGGCAGCCGTATAATTGTCAAACCCCGGGTTGAGGTTTGCGCAGCGCCGGTGAACTTCATCCCGGGTTGAGCGACGCCCACAGATCATGCAGATCACTTCATCGGCACGCCCGTGCAGATCCATCGCTGACAGGCTGCCTGACTTCTGATGCAGCCGGTCCACATTCTGAGTAACCAGCAGGTCACTGTGGCCCCGGGCTTCCAGTTCTGCGATCTGCTGATGGGCCAAATTCGGACGGGCATTGCGCATCACCGGCCAGCCAATCAGGCTGCGGCCCCAGTAACGTTGCCTGACCTTCAGGCTGGACATGAATTCACCGTGCTGCACCGGCTGCCTGCGCTTCCAGCTGCCCTCGCCGTCCCGATAATCGGGGATGCCGGAGCCGGTGCTGACCCCGGCCCCGGTCAGAATCATCAGGCGCGGGTGGCGATGAATGAATTCAGCCAGCCAGTCACCCGCCAACTCCGGCTCATGGGTTACCAGCGGTTGGTCGCCAACGGGCATGGCAACACCTTTTACAGAACGCGGGATCGCAGACATGAGTATCAAACCCTCAAAAAGACCCACCTACTTTAAGGGCCCGACAGCGCAATGCCAACGTCCGGTCTGGAATTTACCGCAGTGAAGGCCGTACACTTGTGCGGCAGTATTAAGTGTGGCAATCATTAACACCCTAAAAAACGGAGCAATTATTATGTCCATTGAACAAGTTCTATACCGTGCATCGGCTGAAGCCACGGGTGGCCGTGATGGCCGTGCCATTTCGTCAGACGGCATTCTGGACGTTGAACTGACAGCGCCGAAGGAAATGGGCGGCGCAGGCGGCAAGGGTACCAATCCGGAACAGCTGTTCGCCGCCGGCTATTCAGCCTGCTTTATTGGTGCGATGCAGTTTGTGGCGGGTCGCGACAAGCTGCCCATGCCAAAAGATGCGTCCATTGAAGGCGAAGTCGGTATCGGCCAGATTCCCGAGGGTTTTGGCATTGAGGTAGCGCTGAAGATTTCCCTGCCAGGCATGGACGACGCCCAGGCCCAAAAGCTGATTGATGAAGCCCACAAGGTGTGCCCCTACTCCAACGCCACCCGTGGCAATATCGACGTGACGCTGACTCGCGTCGCCTGATTGCTCGGGGAAAAGGCGCAAGCACGCCAGACAGGTAAGGCAGCGGCCATCACCGCTGCCTTTCTGCTTTCTGCGCTCTCACTACAGAATTTCCACGGTCATTTATCCCCGCCCCCGGTTTTCCAGAAAGCCTTGCCAAGCTCCGCCTGTCGGTCCGCTTCGCTGATCCCGATGTCTGCCAGCAGGCGCGAATCCAGCGCAGCAAGCTGTCGCCGACTGCGGTGATTACGGTAAAGACGCATCAGCCAGCCCGCCAGAGAGAAGGTCACCATAGCGTTCTGCATCTTCGCCACTGCTGCGACCGGCCCGGCAATAACGGATTTCGCTGCGCGGATGATGCCGCCATGAATCAACGAATGGATGGGTGCAGTAGTCATTATCGGTCTCCTTGTTTAACGGTTTCGAGCCTGTTCATCCTGAACGATTATTTGCAATGGTTACAGATTCACTTTTTTGGTATTTTAATAAGTACAGATGTGCAAAACGGCCATCTGTCATGGTCTCTTTTCTTTCATCTGTACTGGTGTCGCACCCATGGAAACCAATCTTTATGCCCAACTGGCGGACTCCCTGAGCCAGCAGATTCGCGAGGGGCTGTTCCGGACCGGCGACAAAATGCCCTCGGTTCGCCATCTTGCCAAACGGGAAGAGGTCAGTATTTCCACGGTAACCACCGCCTATGGCCTGTTGGAACAATGGGGATGGGTAGAGGCTCGGCCAAAGTCTGGCTACTTCGTGGCACACCGGCAGGATGAAAAACTGGCGATACCCCGCCAGGTGCGGATGAAGCCAAAACCAAGGCCGGCCACCACCTCGGAACTGGTCATGGAAGTGCAGCGGGATTCTGCCAGTAGCAAGGGCGTGAGCATGTCGGCAGCCATTCCAGCTCTGGACTTCCCCATTCTGGGCAATGTCCAGCGGGCCTTCACCCGCCTATCAAGAACCCGCAAGTACCTTGGCGTGGGTTACGATGCCCCCGAGGGACTGCCGGAATTCCGCCAGCAGATCGCCCGCCGCGCCGTCGACGCCGGGGTGCACGTGTCACCGGACGAAATCGTCAGTACCGCCGGTTGCCAGAATGCCATGGCCCTCGGCCTGCGGGTGCTCACCCAGCCGGGGGACATCATCGCGCTGGAATCCCCCTGCTATTATGGCCTGATCCAGATGGCCGAGGCCTTTGGCCTGAAAGTCATCGAAATTCCGGCACACCATGACACCGGAATAAGCGTTGAAGCACTGAAGCTGGCGTTGGAGAAATGGCCGATCAAGGCGCTGGTGTCGGTGGCCACCTTCTCCAACCCTCTGGGCTCGATCATTCCCGATGAGCGCAAGCAGGAACTGATGGAGCTGTTGGAAAAATACGACGTGCCGATGATAGAAGACGACATCTACGGCGAGCTTTACTTTGGCGACCGCCGCCCGAAATCCGTGAAGGCCTTCGACCGGGACGGCCGGGTACTGCTGTGCTCGTCCGTGTCCAAAACCATCGATCCCCAGCTGCGGGTGGGCTGGATCATGCCGGGCCGGTATCTGGAGAAAGTGACCCATCAGAAGTTTATCCAGCAGGTGTCCGGCTCCACCCTGCCCCAGATGGTCACTGCGGAAATCATGGCCCGGGGCGCCTACGACCGGCACCTTCGCCAGGCCAGGGAAACCTACCGGATGCGCAGCCAGCAGCTGGTAGACCTGGTCAGCCAGCACTTTCCGGAAGGCACCCGGTTATCACGTCCCAAAGGCGGCCTGGTGGCCTGGGTGGAACTGCCGGACCGGATCAACACCACCGAGCTGTACCACCGGGGACGCAGCCAGAACCTGACCATTGCCCCCGGCGAAATTTTCTCCGCTTCGGGCCAGTACAAATGCTGCTTCCGGATCAACTTTGCCCAGGGCTGGAGCCCGGAGCGGATCAAAGCGGTTCAGACCTTTGGCGAGTGGATTCGGGAAAGCCTCTGAGCCATGCCTTCGGCGCCAAGTTCCTGCATCAGGGCGATATTTCGCGCCGGAATGGCATCCGGGTCCGGGTGGCTATCAACGGCAAGGGCAACACGGTCTTCCCTGAGCAGGTGCAGCATCGGGAAAGGTGAACGGTTGGTGTAGTTCTCGGCGTCATCCGGGCCGGTGCCGGCAAAACGATAGTCCGGGTGAAAGCTGGCAACCTGAAAAATGCCGTCCAGCTCCAGTAATTCAAGCAGACCATCGCCTGCGGCCAGAAAGTCGTTGTAATCCTCAAACCCGGCAAGCACTGCTGGATGGATCAGCAGCGTGGTTTCCGTGTCCGGATGCTCGTGAAGAAATCGCAGCTCTGCCTGTAAATCTCCCAGAAGCGCTTCCTCAGAATCCGCCGGGGACACAACAAACCGAACGCGATCATTCACGAATTCCCTGCGGGCGAACGGGCACAGATTCAGGCCGATCACTATTTCCTCCAGCCATTGCCGGGTTGCGTTCTCAATCATCAATCTGTCCAAAACACCTCCTCAGGTGGCCATGGCCGTGTTGCCCCGCTGCGACCACGGGCATTCCCTCACCGGAAGGTGAATCACCGCTGACAGGGCACCCACCCCGACACCAACCCACCAGACCAAGGTGTAGTTGTTGTAAAGGTCGTACAGGGCACCGCCCAGCCACACCCCCAGAAAACCCCCGAGCTGATGAGAGAAAAACACCAGCCCATAGAGCGTTCCCATGTATTTCAGGCCGTAGATGTGAGCCACAAGGCCCGAGGTCAGGGGCACCGTGGCCAGCCAGAGCGAGCCCATGGCAACGGAAAACAGCACCACCGTCTCTGGCGTAATGGGAGTCATGATAAAAGCCGCCGACACCAGGGTCCGTAACAGATAGATGGTGGCCAGCAGGTATTTCCGGGAGTACTTGTTGCCCAGCCAGCCCGCGAGCAGCGTTCCGCCAATGTTAAACAGACCGATAAGAGCAATGGAAATGGCACCAAGCGCAGGTGCCGAAGTGATCCCCAGCTTGTAGAGCAAGCTATCGGGGGAAATGGGGGCGCTCATCTCGATGATCAAAGCCGGAAAATGGGCGGTGATAAAAGCCAGCTGGTAGCCGCAGGAAAAAAAGCCGATAAAAATGAGCATGAAGGACGGATCTCTGACCGCCCGTTTGATCACAACCCCCATGGGTTCCTCGCTGGCGCTCGACGTCTGCGGCTTCGGTGCTCGCATCAGCAGCAGCGCCAGCATTGACAGCAGAACGAACCCGGCGAAAACAATAAACACCGATTGCCAGGGCATCTGGCTCAACAGGGCGTTGGTCACCGGCGGTCCGACTATCTGTCCGGCGGAACCCGCTGCGGTGGCGATGCCCAGAGCCATCGACCGATGCTTATCAGGTGCCGCTCGCCCCACCACCGCCAGAATCACCCCGAAACCGGTACCGGCAATACCAAAACCCACCAGCATCTCCAGCAGCTGATGCTGCCCCGGCGTGATGGCGTAGGCCGACAGCACCAGGCCGACCACATAAAACGCGCCGCCCCCCAGAATAGCCTTGCGGTCGCCGTAGCGCTCGGCAAACGCGCCAAAGATGGGTTGCCCGATACCCCAGAAAAGATTCTGGATGGCAATCGCCAGCGAAAAGGACTCCCGGGGCCAGGCAAACTCCTGGGCAATCGGCAACTGGAAAAGTCCAAAGGACGCACGCACCGCAAAACTGACCAGAATAATAATGCAGCCCGCGATCAGAACCGGGTTGATCAGTCGATCATGGGAACCGGGAAAGGTTTTATCCACTGGATTAATCTCACCGTTTCTTCTGCCAGAGACCGATTGGCAACAAAGGTTCACGAAACGCACAAACATATGGTCTCATGAACCCATTACGCAAACCGACCACTTAAACTACCTTAACGAATAGGGTTTTGCTATGGACGCTCTGCGCACCCCCGACGAACGCTTCGACCGCCTGCTGGATTACCCCTTTGAGCCCCACTATCGGGACATAGACGGCCTGCGGATGCACTATCTGGACGAAGGCCCCGCCCATGCCAGACCGGTACTGATGATGCACGGCGAGCCTTCCTGGTCCTACCTGTACCGCCATATGATCCCCATCTGTGCCGCCGCCGGGCACCGGGTGATCGCGCCGGACCTGATCGGCTTTGGCAAGTCCGACAAACCAGCGAATATCAACGACTACAGTTACCAGCAGCACATGGACTGGATGCAGAACTTTCTGGACCAGACCGGGCTGGAAGACATCACCCTGGTCTGCCAGGACTGGGGATCACTGCTGGGCCTGCGCCTGGCCGCCGAAAATCCCGACCGCTTCCGGGCCATCGTCCTCGGTAACGGCATGCTGCCCACCGGCGATCAGCCAATGCCGAAAGCGTTCAAACTCTGGAAAAACTTTGCGGTTTATAGCCCCTGGTTTCCCATTGCCCGCATCATCGCCACTGGCAGCTTCCGCAAACTGGGCCCGGACGAGAAGCGCGCCTACGATGCGCCCTTCCCCGACAAGAAATACAAAGCCGGTGCCCGGGCGTTTCCCAAACTCGTTCCGGCCACACCCAACGACCCGGCCACCGACGCCAACCGCGCCGCCTGGAAAGTGCTGGAAAAATGGGACAAACCCTTCCTCACCACCTTCAGCAACGGCGACCCGGTCACCCGTGGCGGCGACCGGTACATCCAGAGCCGCGTCCCCGGCGCCAAAGGCCAGCCCCACGTTACCCTGACCGGCGGCCACTTCCTGCAGGAAGATTCACCGGTGCAGTTTGCGAATGCGGTGAACGAGCTGCTTGCCAGAATGGAAAGCGATAAGCACTGAACTTCAAAAAGCAACCGGATAGGTTGGTCCAGATCCGTGCGGAGCCATGGATGGCGGAGCCCGAGCGTACATGGACGTATTTACAGCGTGTTCTGGAACGACCTATCCGGTTGCGCATACACCAAAGTTAGCAAACTTTAATAAAAGCCCTGACTCCGTAGATAATCATCGTAGCTGCCGCTGAAGTCGGTCACCCCGTTGCCGGAGAGATCCAGAATGCGCGTGGCCAGCGACGACACAAACTCCCGGTCATGGCTGACAAAAATCAACGTGCCCGGGTAGTTGTCCAGCGCCAGGTTCAACGCCTCGATGGACTCCATATCCAGGTGGTTGGTGGGCTCATCCATCAACAGCACATTCGGCTTCTGCAGGATCAGCTTACCGAACAGCATGCGGCCTTCCTCGCCACCGGAAATCACCTTCACCGACTTGCCGATCTCGTCACCGGAAAACAGCATCCGACCCAGAGTGCCGCGAACCATCTGCTCCCCATCCGGCGTCCACTGCGCCATCCAGTCAGCCAGAGTCATATCGTTGGCGAAATCATCCGAATGGTCCTGGGCGTAGTAACCCACCTGGGCACTGTCGGTCCACTTTACCTGGCCGCTGTCGGGGACCATCTTCCCCGCCAGACACTGCATCAGTGTGGTTTTGCCAATGCCGTTGGGGCCGATCACCGCCACCCGCTCGCCGGCTTCTATTTTGAGATCAAGATCGTTGAACAGCGGCTCATTCTCGAACCCTTTGCCGAACCCATGAAGCGTGACCGCCTGACGGTGAAGTTTTTTGGTCTGCTCGAACCGGATAAACGGACTGACGCGGCTGGAGGGCTTGACCTCCTCCAGCTGAATTTTATCAATCTGTCGCGCCCGCGACGTTGCCTGCTTGGCCTTGGAGGCATTGGCCGAGAAGCGGCTGACAAACTGCTGCAGCTCGGCAATCTCTTTTTTCTTCTTGGCGTTGTCCGACAGCATGCGCTCGCGGGCCGCGGTGGCGGCGGTCATGTATTCATCGTAGTTGCCCGGGAACATGCGCAATTCGCCATAATCCAGGTCCGCCATATGAGTGCATACGCTGTTCAGAAAGTGCCGGTCGTGGGAAATAATGATCATGGTGCTGTCGCGGGCCACCAGGATGTTTTCCAGCCAGCGGATGGTGTTGATGTCCAGGTGGTTGGTGGGCTCGTCCAGCAACAGAATGTCCGGGTCGGAAAACAGCGCCTGGGCCAGCAGCACCCGCAGTTTCCAGCCCGGCGCAATCGCACTCATCAGGCCATTGTGCTGGTCTTCCGGGATCTCCAGCCCCAGCAGCAATTCCCCGGCCCGGGCTTCGGCGGTGTAGCCGTCCAGCTCGGCAAATCTCACCTCCAGATCGGCCACCGCCATGCCGTCTTCTTCCGTCATTTCCGCCAGCGAGTAGATCCGGTCCCGCTCCGCCTTTACCTGCCAGAGCTCTTCGTGGCCCATAATAACGGTGTCCAGCACGGTGCAGTCTTCATAGCCGTACTGGTTCTGGCGCAGCTTGCCCAGGCGCTGATTCTGATCCACCATTACCTGGCCCGAGGAAGGCTCCAGATCGCCACCCAGAATTTTCATGAAGGTGGACTTGCCGCAACCATTGGCACCAATCAGGCCGTAGCGGTTGCCGTTACCAAATTTGACCGACACGTTTTCAAATAGCGGGCGGGCGCCAAACTGCATGGTGATGTTCGCGGTGGAAATCAAAGGAAAAATCCGTCATCAGGTGAATGCCCGGTTACACACCGGAACGAAAGCCGCGCATTGTACAGATTTCAGGCATAAACCGTGAGGCCGCAGTTACACGGATAAAAAGGGCTTGCCTGAAAAAGCCCAGGCGGGCAGCATTCAGGTTCGACCGAGTAAGCGGATTCCCAGACTTACTCATTCATCACGTACTAGATAAGGAAAAAACACCATGCCAAAGGCAAAAGCCCGTCATATTCTCGTAGACAGCGAAGCAAAGTGTGAAGAGCTCAAGAGCGGCATTGAAGGCGGCCAGGACTTCGCGGAAGTTGCTAAACAGCACTCATCCTGCCCGTCCGGCCGCAGCGGCGGGGACCTGGGGTCCTTCAGTCCCGGCCAGATGGTGCCTGAGTTCGATAAAGTCGTGTTCAGCGGCGAAATAAACAAGGTCCTTGGGCCGGTGAAGACCCAGTTCGGCTATCACCTGCTGGAAGTTACCAGCCGGAGTTGATGGGCTCGCGCTTTCCGTACCCCAGAACCACCCGCCAGCACCGCCTGCTTTTCTGGCTGGCCACGGCGGGTCTGCTTTGCCTTTTCCCTCTGTTCTTTGTCGGTGGCCCGGGCTGGAGTGACGGCCCGCTGATCCAGGCTGCCTGGAACCTGGGGCATCCTATTTTTTTCGGACTGCTGACGCTGACCGTCCGGCCCTGGCGTTTTCTCTCTGGCTGGCGGCTCTGGGTGACGGCCTCGTCAGCTGTGCTGATATTGGGCGCAGGCGTCGAGCTGGCGCAGTCCCTGGACAGCCGGGACATGGACGGTCAGGACATATTCCGCAATCTTACCGGGCTGTGGGCCGTTCTGGCGCTGCGAACATGGGCCGGTTTCGAGCAACCGGTTCGCCTGCGTGACTGGGGGATCCGGGCCGTGGCCCTTGGCTTGCTGGCCATCGACCCGATATCCGTCAGCAGTATCGCGGTTCAACAGGTTCAGATTCACCGCGGGCTACCAGACCTTTATGATTTCGGGCACAATCATCCTGGGCGCTTCTGGAGGGGCAATGTCATGAACAGCACGGGCGAAAACTGCGGATCCATCGCCGAGAATCCGTTATCCATTGCCCTGACAACCCGCCGCTTTTCCGGCGCCTCTCTGGACAATCTGCCTGCCGACTGGCGCGGGTATGAGCAACTGGCTTTTGTGCTTTGGAACCCGCAAGGCTACAGCATCCCACTGACGCTGCGAATAAACGATCTGGCTCATGAGCAGGGTCGTAATGTTTATACTGACCGTTTTAACCGAACCTTTCAGATCAGACCCGGCGTCAACCGCATTCAACAGGACCTGAATGCCGTGGCAACGGCACCCACGGACAGGAAGATGGATATGGATGACGTGCGGCGCCTTATGTTGTTCACCTCGAACCTGGGCCAGCCGGCCATGCTCTGTCTCGGCCGGCTGAGGCTGACAGGCACCGATGACGGCCCTGTCAGTTCAGACGAGGATGGCTAGTATGGGCGACTGTTTTCGCCGATCTCTGATCGGGCTGTTCTTGCTGGTCTGGGTGGGTGTTGCATGGTCCGAAGACCGGCAGGAACTGACAATCAGTGTGGGCGACTGGCCACCTTTTTTTGTGGAAAGCGAGCCCGGGGAAGGCATGGTCGCGCGACTGGTTCGGGACGTATTCGCCGAGCATGGCTATGACGTGACGTTTCAGTTTCTGCCATGGAAGCGGGCCTATCGTGAGGCGGCCATTGGTCGGCATGATGCAACCGCCATCTGGATGTATGCGAAAGATCGCGTCGACGATTTCAGATACAGCGATCCGGTGATGAAGGAACAGTTTGTGCTATTTCACCGCAAGGACGCCGACATCCAGTGGCAAGAAGTCGAGGACCTTGCGGGCCTGACTCTGGGCGCCAGTATCGGCTACAGTTATGGTCCGGAATTCGACCGTGCCGCTGAGCAGGGAGTGCTCACTGTCGAGCGGGCAGCATCACCCGAGCTGAACTTCAGGAAGTTGCTTTACGGTCGTATTGACGCTTTTCCGGAAGAAATCAACGTGGGTTACTACATCCTCCGACGGGAAACAGACAACCCGGATACCGGAAAGATTACTCATCATCCCCGCCCCATTCTGGAAAACGAGAGTTTTTTGCTGTTCCCACGTGGAAACCCCGAAACAGACGTTCATTTAAGCGCCTTTAACCGCGGGCTAAGGGACTTTCGGGAAAGCGGTCGTTATCAGAGCTATTTCGATGCCCGGCCTGAGGCGTCACTCGAAAACGACGAAACCCGGGTTTCTGAATAAACCAGCGGGCCTTAATCCAGACGCCAGGGGTTTGTCGTCAACGGCTCTACTCCGTCATTGCCAACCAGGACCGTGTCGCTGAATCCGATACCCCACTGCCCCGGAATCCGCAGGCAGATTGGCAGGTGGAATACCATGCCCGGCTCGAACACTGCCTGCTCGCCCCGGGCGATATAGCCGGACCCTTCAACCCAGGATGGCGGAAACTGGGCGCCCACGGTGTAGCCGAACACTCCCGAGAAAAACACCTCGCCCGCCAGCGGAGCCAGTGCCGATTCAGCAGCCCGGGCCGCGGAATCAAATGTGTGTCCGGGTTTCATGAATGTCTGCAGCGTTTCAACAATCCGGCGACAGCCATCAAAGACACGGCGCATGTCCGCGGTGGGCGTTCCCGCTATCACAGTGCGCATCATCGGCGCGGTATAACGCTGCCAGGCGGCGCCGAATTCCAGAAATACCGGTTCGCCATCCTGAACGGGTGTGCGTTTGAAGTTCGTGTGAATCACGCTGCTGCGGGCGCCCGTTGTCACGATCGGCTGCATGCTCATGAATTCACTGCCCGCTTTCAACAGTGCCTCGGCACCCACAGCCGCAATGTCATTATCGGTTATGCCGGGCCGGACGACAGCGGCCGCCGTCTCAATACCCTGACAGGTAATCTGCGCGCTTTTCTTGAGGTACGCCAGCTCCGCTTCGGATTTCACAATGCGAATGGACTTGACCAGTTTCGAAGCATCAGCAAATTCCGATTCCGGCAGGCGGGCCCGGAGTCCGTGCAGCACACCGGTCCGCAGGGAGCCATGCCAGCAATCGATACCAATTCGCTGTCTCCTGGCTGCTGAGAGGGCGCTTGCCAACGGGTCCAGCACTTCATCAATGCTTTCCCAGCGATAACCCAATACCCGTTCAACGCGCGTCGTAATGGTGGCAGGCCCGGTCTCTATGGACGGCACCTGCAACGTCAGGTCGTGCTCCGTAACCACCAGAGCGATATGCACGGAAACTTCAAATGTGCTGTAGCCGGTGAGGTAAAACACATCGGAAGGGTCGGTAAGCAGCAGCGCAGCAAGTTGTTCTGCGCGCATTTTCTCGCGTACCGCCGTCAGTCGCCGCTGGAACTCGTCAGCGGGAAAGGGACAGTCCTGCCCCCGGAACTGTCCGGCAAGCGCCAATTGATACGCGTTAAAATCCATTGGTCAACTCCGCTCAGGAGCCCAGAAATCGCGCCAGTTGACTGCCCACGGTTTCTACCGGCCCGGTAATGGAATTCTGGATGCTGGTGGTCACTACGCGGGTAAATTTCGCCCCGGCACCGGTCTCCAGAAAACCGATGTAGGTTTTCAGTTCGTCAACGGTCAGGTCCTGATAGGTATGCAGATAAGCGCTATAAACCTGCTGGGCGACGACCGCCCGCGTCTGCTCCCGACGCGACTCAATCATCTGCTTCAGCCTGTCAAAACCGGGGCCGTTACTGCCCTGAAACGCAGACACGGCAGTTGCCAGCCCAAGCTGGACGGCAATCGTGGTGTCCACAGCACTTTCGGTCGCTCGGGCCGCCCGATCATACCGGGAAAACAGTTTTGCCCGTTCGGTGCCTCTGAAACGGGCCTGCAAATCCGCGGCACCCTGCTGGATTGTCTGCCAGGTCTCCGGGCGGGAAGCATTGATTTCAGCCCGGGAGATTTTCTCCGCCAGGGGTGTTTCATACCAGCGCCCAACCTCTCGCAGTTGTTCGTCGCTCATCGACGATGAAACCTCCCGCTCCAGATCTGCCTGCAGATCGGCTGCTCTGAAGGCATTGCGCACAACCATGGTGGCCGTTGTCACAACCATGGGGTCAACCTGCCCGGTCTGACTGAGCCCCTGACGAACACCCTCACTGATCATCACGGGGTACTGGGCCACAATGTCGTCGATTGGCGATGCCTCAAGAACAGATTTCGCCAGCGGGCTGGCCTGGACAAATCCGGACAGGACAAGCAACAATCCTGAAAGCAGTTTAAATTGGGGTAACGCAGGCATGAACTTAGTATCCTTGGAACGAAGATCCCGTTATGCCACGAGCCAAGCGACCGACGCAAGATATGCGCAAACACAGACCACGCAAACGGCTGCCTGCCGTCTGGGTATCTCGCCTGCAATGGTACGGCCTGCCGGGGCTGGGGCTTATTATTACCATTCTGGTAATCTTGCGTTTCAGTCTGCTGGAACCGAACCCGCCGGCCAATTCGGAGAACATCTGCGAGATTTTTCGTGAGCATCCCGTCTGGTACGACCATGCCCGGGATTCCCGGGAGCGTTGGGGCACTCCCATCGCCACCCAGTTGGCCTTTGTCTACTACGAGTCGTCTTTTCGCAGCCACGCCCGGCCTCCGCGCACCCGCCTTTTCGGGCTGATCCCCTGGCTTCGCCCGACCACGGCCTATGGTTATGCCCAGGCACTGGACCCGGCCTGGGGCGAATACCTGCAGGCCAACGGTGACGGTTTTTTTGTGGTGCGCACCAACATGAAATACGCGCTGGATTTTGTCGGCTGGTATAACCACCTCACCAGGCAAGAAACGGATATCACGCTTGATAGGCCCGGCCAGCTCTACCTCGCATACCACGAAGGACGAACCGGCTACAAAAGGCAGAGCTATCTGGCCAAGCCAGGCGTCGTCAAAATTGCTGAAAGAGTGAAGAATCGGGCATTCCGCTATGACCGTCAGCTAAAAACCTGCGAGCAGGAATTCCAGTGCTGGCGCTTTTATCAGTTCTGGCCATTCTGCGGCGACTGGTGACCGGCTCAGCCTGCGCCCTGGATACGCGGGCTCAACTCCATCAGGCGCTCATTCAGAAACTCCATGACCAGCCGGACCCGGGCCATCTGGCGCGACTCCTGATTGACGATCAACCAGAGATCCACCCCTTCTCCCTCCAGCGGCGGCGTCAGCCGATGCAGGTCAGTGGTCATATCCCCCAGGAAACAGGGCAGAACGGCCAACCCGCTTCCCGCTCTCGCCAACGAGAACATGGCCTGCAGACTGTTACAACGGACCGCCGATTTCACGTTTTTGAGTGTCTTGCGGTACCATCGCCCGGTCGCAAGATGGCTGAAGCTCTCATCCGGAAGGATCCAGCTGTTGAGTTCTGGCGACGCCTCCAGATTCATGTCCGGATGCCGCTGGCAATACTCGTGCGAGCCGTACACCGCTGACTCAATGGTGGCAATCCGCTCACCTTCCAGGGTCGCCTGGGGCCTGTTGACCGGTCGCAGGGTGAGATCCGCATCCCGATGGCTCAGATTCAGCACGTCGTTATCGGTCAACAGTTCCAGTTCGATATCGGGATAGGCCTGCAGTAACTGCGATACCAGCGGGCCGATCAGGGCATTCACCATTACGTCTTCCGCCGCAAGCCGGACTTTGCCCACCGGGGCAGAATCCTGGCCAATCAGCCGACGCTCAAGATTTTCCATATCGGTGGCCAGCCTTTCAGCTTCGCGAAACGCGGTTTCACCGACAGAGGTCAGATGCAACCCTTCGCGATCCCGCTGGAAAAACTGAACGCCCATCTGCTCTTCCATCTGATCCAGACGGCGCAGCACGGTGGTCTGGTGAACCCCGAGGATCTCGCCCGCTTTTGCGAGCGTCCCCCCACTCGCCAGTGCGTGAATGTACCTGAGATAGTCCCAATCCATAAATAACTGCATATTTGCAACGTTTGTACGGATTTTAACGTATTCACGCTGCAAAAATGAACCCGTAGAATTCTCCACATAGTCAGATAGCCAGATTTAATGACTTAACCAACACACTCAGACAAAGGAGGAGGCGCTATGACTCAAATCCATAACGTATCTCATCAACCGCTGCCGTCCAGCATCCTCCATAATGGAAACGATGTCAGGCGCCAGTACACCCGTGCAGCGGCACAACAGGCTTTTCAGACAATCGCGTGTAAGATCAGCGCATGGAAAAAGCGGGTCACTCAGGTGACCCCCGATTACCAGCACGGCCACTAAGGCTGGCGCTGATCCAGCGCTGATCAATACCAAAACGCCGGAGCCCACTAGCAAGGGGGCTCCGGCGTTTTTTTGCCTATCCATTGTTGGCGAGAACCAGAGCTCCCCCCGAATACTCTTTTTTCCGGCTCGTCTCCGCTGCTATCCTCGACACCTTCCCGGACGCCTGCTTCCGGGTAATGTCTTCGGCAGAGTCGCACGCCATTCAAGGCTGTTTTCTATATTATAGTGTTAGTTTTTCATGCTGTTGCCAAGAGAGAACACAGCGCACAAACCCCATCAAGAAGGAAAAAATTGCCTCATGCAGGATCTGATTCTCTACCACTATCCCATGTCGCCATTTGCCGAGAAAATGCGCGCTATGCTCGGCTATACCGGCATTCCCTGGCAGTCCGTTGGCGTGCGTGAAATGCCGCCGCGCAAAGTTCTGTCCATTCTGGCCGGCGGCTACCGCAAAGTGCCGGTGGCCCAGATCGGGGCCGACCTGTTCTGCGATACCCGGATCATTTCCGATGAAATCGCCCGCATCAGCGGAAAACCCGAGCTCAGCCTGGTCGGGCAGCCCCGGGAAATCGTCGAGTTTGTTCACAGGACGGATCTGGAGATTTTCTTCGCCTGTGTGATGTCAGCCAGCGACAAAAACCTGCTGAAAAAGCTGATCAGGGAAACCTCTCTCTGGAATGCCCTGCTGTTTGTGCGGGACAGAGCGGCCATGGGCAAGTCGTCCCGGGTGCGAGCGGCGCGCGGGCCGAAAGCCAAAGGGGTCGTTCTCGACCATATGGCGCATCTGGAGGGGATGCTCACCCGCGATTTCCTGTTTGGCGACCAGCCCTGTATTGCGGATTTCTCGGCCTATCACAGCCTCTGGTTTGTCACCGATCTGGGTGAAAAAACCTGGATTGAGGATTATCCGCAACTGAAAGCCTGGCTGGCCCGAATGAAGGCGTTCGGCCATGGCAGCTACCAGCAGCTCAAAGCCAGGCAGGGGCTGGATACCGCCAAATCCGCCAGCCCCAGACCACTGGAATCTGACAGCGACGACGACCTCACCGGTCAGCCGGTTACGGTCGCACCGGATGATTATGGCCGCGACCCGGTGATGGGGACGCTGGCCTTTGCGGATGATCGGCGCATCATTGTTTCCCGCAGCAATAAGCGCATAGGGCAAGTACACGTTCACTTTCCCCGCCAGGGATTTACGATGACCGCCGGGCACAACAAACAGCCGGACTAACGCCGGAACCGGGTTTTCCGAAACGGTCATCGCGGAGATGCAGAGACAATCGCGAACAGTTTTCGTAAAAATCATTCAGTCAATTCGTGTGTGCGATAGGGTTTGTGAATGTTAGGAGATATCAGCGTTGTCTGGCTGGGCTCACTGGCCAGCCTGCTGGCCGGACTGGGTACCGGCGTGGGCGCTCTGGGCGTATTTACCATCAGGCGCCTGACGTCCTCAATGAAGGACGGCATGCTCAGTGCCGCAGCGGGCGTCATGCTGGCAGCGTCGTTTTTTTCACTGCTTCTGCCCGGCATTGAATACGGCGAAGAACTGACTGGCAGTACCTGGGCCGCGTCGCTGGTCGTCATTTTCGGCCTGCTTATGGGCGCGGGGCTACTCTACTACTTTCATCAGCGCCTGCCCCACGAGCATCTCAGAATGGGCCCCGACGGCCCGGACAGCGCGCGGATCCGCCGTATCTGGCTGTTTATCATTGCCATTGCCCTGCACAATTTCCCCGAAGGCATGGCCGTAGGCGTTGGGTTCGGCGGCGGCAACATCGGTAACGGAACGGCGCTGGCTATTGGCATCGGGCTGCAGAACGTTCCCGAAGGCCTTGCCGTTGCGATCTCACTGCTGGCCATTGAACATTCGCGACTGAAAGCCTTTACCATCGCGCTGCTGACCGGACTGCTGGAGCCTCTGGGCGGGGTCTTTGGCAGCACCATGGTGTGGCTGGCCGAGCCGCTCATGCCCTGGACTCTGGGTTTTGCCGCAGGTGCCATGATTTTCATCATCAGCGATGAAATTATTCCGGAAACCCACCGGGGCGAGCACAAAACCCTGGCCACTTTTTCACTACTGGGTGGCTTTGTGGTGATGATGTTCCTGGATGCCACCCTTGGTTAGATCGGCCAACGGGTTCTATCAGATACCTACCACCACCTGATAGAGCCCGGCGGCGCTGACCAGCAGCAGAACACAGCCGAGAACCCGGAAAAACACCGGGGTTTCTGCCCGTAAAAGACGATCGTGGGCGTACAGGCCAACCACATGGCCAATGGCAGCGCAGGGCAGTAGCCAGAGGTGATGAATCAGCTGCAGATCCACTCCCACCCAGATAAAAGCCGCCATCTTGATCATCACCAGAATGAACCAGAGCGCAAACAGCGTATCCCTGAGTTTCTCCCTGGGCAGATGCTGGGCAACGACCGCTATAATCAGCGGCGCACCGATCAGCGACGTGCCGCTGACATAACCACCCACCATCAGAAAAACCGCATCCACCGAACGACTGCCGCTGCGGAAAGGCCGGTCCAGAATGTACGACAGGGAATAAAGCGCAACAATCCCGAAGATAATGATACTGAGGATGTCCGAGGGCAGAGTGATCAGGCCGAATACGCCAATCAGCTTGGGCACGATCATGATCGCCAGGATCCGCCAGAGGTATTGCCAGTCGACGGTGCCAATCATGACGCCGCCCTCACCGTCCGCGCCTGTCGACTTGCGATTGTTCATCCAGATCGTCAGGGACGAAAACACCAGCAGGTGCACGGCAATGATCGGCAGAAAAACCAGAGGATCATCGAGGACCAGAAGGAGAAACGGAAGCGACAGCACAGCGCCGCCAAATCCCAGGCCGGAGCGCACAAAACCGCTCCAGACAAAGATCAGCCCAATCAGGACATATTGAAACAGCACCAGTTCAGACATAACGACAAAAGGATTCCGGCAGCAAGGATCGCGACTTGGAAAAGACACAGAGCATACCCGCCCGACTGCCCTTACTTCCAGTAACAAAGAAACTACTTTTCTTATCTGGAACAGGAGTCAGATTGCATCTAGCTTTGGGACTAGGAGTCGGGTTTTCCGACAGTTGAACGTTTGAAGGAAAAGGTCATGTCAGCATCGGTTGAACATCTGCAAGAGCGGCTTCAGGACCAGGGAGATCTTTTACAGGAGGTCATGCCCCAGGCAATCACTCTGGCCATGATGCTGCGCCATCGAACCATGGCCGCCTGGATGCGGACCGAGTTCGACGGCTACAAGGATACCACCGAGCTTCCACCATACCGACGCGATATCCCGGGCCATATCGTTGCCCGCTCCCCTCAATACGGTTGGATTCCGGCGCCGCTGGACGACAGGCAGAAAAAGGATTATGGGCACCGGGACCTGGCTGACGGTGTTAAAAGCCTGGAGAAAACCTGCCTGGCGTTAAAAAAAGGCACCGGCAGCCGGATCGTCTTTGATAAAGAGGAAATGGTCGCCCTGCAGGGACATATCAACCTCACCGCCGAACTTGCCATTACCATCAGCCGCATAAGCTACTGCAAACTGTTAAGAGTCGTTCGCGGTGCTCTGTACCTCTGGTGCCAGGAGCTTCTGGCCCTGGGGTTCGGCGGGGAACACAATTCCTATAGCAGCGATGAACGCGCACAGGCTGCGGCCCTGGATGATCCGGAACGTTTCTGGCGTCAGGCGTTGGAGGACGACGGCAGCCTGCCCATTCCTGACGTGCGTGAAGTCGGCTTTTTCGACCGTTTCTTCGGGCGGACAGGATAACGCCGGCCATCAGCGATCGGTCAGTTTGATCTCGATCCGCCGGTTCCGCTGTAGAGCCTCGGCGGAATCGCCGGCGGCTACCGGAAAGAATTCTCCAAAACCGGCGGCGACCATTCTGTTCTGGGGTACGCCTTCAGACGCCAGATAACGCACAACCGCTACAGCCCTGGCCGTCGACAGTTCCCAGTTCGACGGGAATTCCGCAGTATTGATGGGAACGCGGTCCGTGTGGCCGTCGATGCGTAGAATCCAGTCGAGATCGTCAGGAATGGCGGATGCCACGTCCAGCAGCACGCTTGCCAGCTTATCCAGCTCCTGCTGGCCACCGGCGCCAAGACTGGCGGAGCCGGACGCGAACAACAGCTCCGACGGCAACAGGAAGCGATCGCCCACCACCCGGATGTTTTCGTTATCCTGAAGAATTTCCCGCAAACGGCCAAAAAACTCCGACTGATAACGCTCCAGTTGGTTTATCCGCTCCGCCAGAAGCGTATTCAGACGTTTACTCACTTCCTCCAGTTCGGCTTCTTTTTCCGCCGTTTCAACTTCCTGCAGGCGAAGAGCGGCCGTAATACGGCTCAGCTGGTTCTGCAACGCGGCAATCTGATTTGAAAGCTGAAGAATAATCGCCCGCTGGGACTCGGTCAGCAGCTCTTCCTCTTCAAGTTGCGCTTCTGTCTGCTCGACCGATGCTTGCAGGTCCTCTACCCTCATTGCCTGCGCCTCGGCGTTATACTGCTGCTCCAGACGATTTTCGCGTTCCTCGGCCAATGACCGTGACAGTTCCGTATTCTCCGCCAGAGCCTGACTGTAATCTGTCTGGAGACTCGACATCGCCTGTTCCAGCGCCTGGGTCTGATCCTGCTCCAGCCCAAGCATTCGGGAAATCTCCTGCAGACGGCTGTTCAGCCGGGCCAGTTCGGAATCTCTGTCGGACAACGTCTGGGACAGGTAAAGCTGGCTGACCACGTAAATCAGCAGCATGAAAATGATCAGCATCAACAGCGCTGACAGGGCATCCACGTAACCCGGCCACACATTAATGGTGCTGCGGCTGCGGCGTTTGGATCCGATCATGGCTGATCCGTCAGTTCGGACTCGTCGTCATAGACCTCGCCGGCGCGGCCCACGAGGTTGGTTACACCCGTCAGCCACTCTTCCAGCCCGTCGTAAAACCGGTTCTGGGCATGGCCTGCCTGAATATCCAGAAAGCCGAGTATCAGCGACCCGCCAAGCCCCAGCAGCGAAGAACTGAAGGCCGTGCCCATGCCTTGAAGAGGCTCCAGCAAGCCCGCCTGAAGGCGCCCGAACACCTTGCCAAAATCTTCCTGCCCCATATCCAGACCGACGATTACGGACCCGACGGCATTGATCGTGCCGAGCAGCCCCCAGAAGGTGCCGAGAAGACCCAGAAAAATCAGCAGGCTGATGAAATAGCGGGTGATTTCCCGCTGTTCATCCATGCGGCTATGTATAGCGTCCAGCACGGTCCGCAGTGAAAGCGTGGAGAGCGAGAAGCGATCACGCTTGGCGTCTTCATTCAGCTGACGGGCCAGAGGTTTCAGTAGCCGTGGCTCCTGCAGCACCGATAGTCCGGCGTTGCCCGTGCGGAACTGGGCGATCCAGCGCAACTCGGGAAACAGCACGAACACCTGGCGATAGGTAATCGCAATCCCCACCAGCAGCACGCACAGAATCATCAGATTGAATACCCAGTTGGCGAGAAATGCCGACTCAAGGGGTTTGTATAGCAGCGCGCAAACAACAACGACGACCGCAAGGAAAGTGGTCATCCAGAAAAGGGTGTGCTTGGGGTTACTCATTAATGGCACCGGTCAGACGCGAACATGTGATAATAAAACTAGCACACCGGATGGTCGATGCGGTAAATCAACGCCATCCGTTACTTACGATATTCAGTCAGAATGGCAGACAGTTCTCCGGCCGCGCGTGCCGCATCAATCGCTGCCTGCAGATCTTCCACAACCGCTTCATCGGTTTCATTGCTCACGGCAAGATACATGGGAGTCTCGCGGAACACCAGCACCGGTTTCAGCCCGGTAATCCCATACTCCTCCTCAGCCGCCAGCGGGCCTTTTGCACCGTCGGTAACCCACAGGTCGGCCTGGCCGAGTGTCAGGCGGCGCGGGTTCTGAACGTCGGAAACGCTGGCAATCACCTCGAAGCCTTCGGCAATCATGTAATCCGACATTACGTCGCCCTTGTAGCCCGTGATCGTGTACTGACGAGCATCCTCGAGGGAGTCCAGAGTGATGTCAGAATCCGGTGCGGCAAATAGCGTCCAACTGATGGAGGCCAGGGGGCCCACCCACTGAAACTGGTTTTCCCGCTCTTCCGTGCGGGCGGTGCAGAAAAGCCCGTGGTTTTCGCGCCCTTTCACCCAGTTGTAGGCCAGACTCCAGTCACGCATTTTCATCACGAAGTCATAATCCACGCGTGACATCATCGCTTTGACCATATCCGTGCAGATACCGGTGATGTCCCCGGCGTTATGGGCAAAGCTCTCACCCGTGGTCGACACGTTGTAGGGCGGATAATTCTCGGTAAAGATATAGAACCGCTCGTTTGCGGCTGCGGTCGCCTGGATCCCCAAAAGACCCAGCGCGATTAACGGCAACCCGATCCACAGGCGTCGCCCCAGCCCCACCATACTGTTTATCAACTGTCCGATCATTTTGCCCCCTAGCTGTCAGGCTTTTTGCGCTTTGCACTGTCGATCATAAAGCGCTAGTTTAAACGGTAATTTCTGCCATGCGACCATAATCCATTTTATGGTTCAAAAATTCAGTGACAATTCGTATCCAGACCGCAGAATGTAGACATTGGTTGAGATAGCCTTGTGACACCGACGTTTTAAGGCCACTATTCAAAGCTCTGACGCCACGATATTGAAAAGGACACCATGTTTCTCGAACGCTACCACTCGATTCAGGACGGTCAGTTCCTGATCAGCGCCCAGAAGGGCAGCCGTTTTGCCAAGGAAGTTGCGGGCGACTTCAACCCCATTCACAACCCTGACGAGCGACGTTTCTGCGTACCCGGTGATTTATTGTTCGCTTTGCTGGTCTCGCATTTCGGGCTGTACCGGCATATGACCTTCCATTTCCGCAGTTTGCTCGGGGATTCCGTGCCGCTGGCGTTCCATGAGGACGACGACGGCCTTATACGGGTCCGCGACGATCGGGGCAAGGTCTACATTGAGGTAGAGCGCGAAGGCGATTCCACCACCGACCGGAGCATCATCGAACACCTGATCCGCAGTTACGTGTCAGCATCCGGCAAAAACTTTCCCCATACTCTCAAACCGCTCATGGAAAAACAGGGCGTCATGTTCAACCCGGATCGGCCGATGATCATGTATCAGAGCATGAGCCTGTCGTTGCAGACCCTGGATGCGCCGGAGCCGGAACTCGAGCTTGGCCATGCGGAACTGATACCGGATGGCAAGAGAGGCAATGTGTCGCTGGACTATCGTTTGTTGTCCCGGGGCGAGGAAGTCGGCCAGGTTTCCAAGAAACTGGTTGTGAGCGGCCTTCGTGAGTACGACGCACAGGCCATGAACTCCGTGGTGGAACAGTTCTACCGCCTGAAGGAAAAAGCCTGGGACTGACGCCGGCTCGCCCACTCAGGCGAGCTCGAATTTCCGCCTGATACTTTCAGTCCGCTTCCGGTTCACGCCCAGATCGGAGTAACCCAGCCGCGACGCTGACCTGACATGAAACACCTGCTCCTCGGCGTCGCACAGAAACTCCAGGTCATCAACAAAACCCAGCAGCTTTGAAGCACATTCGAAATGGAGATAGCCATCCTCCTCCTCGACGAGGCGGGTGCGCTCCAGGTTGTTGACCACATCCTTTAAGCGATTGAAAGCCGCGGTCGAGTCTCCTGAAAATCTCAGGGGCATCACCCGCTGATGCGCTGAATCCGCCTGACTGGAAACGCAGTTGGGCTTGGCCGGGCAGGCTGCCAGCCTGCCTTGTTTAACCCCGAGGTTCCCGGGTCGCTTTCCTGCAAACATAGTATTACCTTTGGTCGATCAAGAGTTGCTGTCGCTGAATTCCAGCATCTGAGCGCGGTGGCGCGGCAGGAATTCCGGATAGTTCGACTGAATGAACCCGATTATGCCCTCACGAATTTCGCACCGGAGATTCCACAGTGTACTGGAATCGGCGGCGCTCATCAGAAAACGAACCTGCATGGCTTTCTCGCCACCGTCTACAACCTGCACTGACTCGGTCCCACCATCCCAGGACGAGGAGGCCTTGAGCAGACGCAAAAACTCCACCCTCAGAGGTTCAATGGGAATGCCATAATCCACCCAGATCAGGGCGCTGCCCAGCAGGTCGGCACTATTACGCGTCCAGTTCTGGAACGGATTCTCGATAAACCACTGCAATGGCACCACCAGGCGCCGGAGATCCCACACACGCAAAACAACGTAGGTGGCCGTTACCTCTTCCACCCAACACCATTCGTCCTGAACACGCAGCACGTCGTCAATACGAAAAGGCTGGGTCAGCGCAATCTGCATGCCGGCCAGAAGGTTGCTCAATACCGGACGGGCGGCAAAGCCAAGAATGACGCCACCAACACCCGCCGATGCCAGCAGGCTGGCGCCTATCTGCTGCACGGATTCAAAAGTCATCAGCGCAATGCCGGTGCCTAGCAGAATAATCACAATATTCAGACCGCGGACCAGGAAGCGGATCTGGGTTTCGACCTTGCGCGCCCTTTTCCACTGGCCTTCAAGCACCGGATTGAGTTTGACAATAACCTCGCCAATCGACGAGGTGCAGCGAACGGCAGCCCAGGTAAGGGAAATGATCAGCAGCAAAGTGGTGATCTTCTGGAATGCCGACAACATTGGCAGGTTTGCGGGGGCCGCTTCCAGGACGCCATTGAGCGCGAGCAGGCACAGGGATATGACCAGTGCGCGGGCAGAAACATCAAAAAAAACTCTCGCTACCGAAGTAGACTCCGTGAACCGGTTCACCAGAAACACAACGAGTTTACTGAAAAGATAAGCAGCGAAGACTGCAAACAGAGCCATTCCGGCCGTATTCAGCCAGGCTCGCACCCCTTCTTCCAACGTTGAATACATCACCCCACCACCCTCTGATGCTCTAACCGATCTTTAAACTAACAGACTATCTGTGGTGGTAAAACGAATAGTCAGGATAACCGCACGGGTTATCCGGTCTGGTGCACAGATTGATGGCGCGCACCAGAATGAGACACTATCTGCCTGAAAATGACAGAATTTTCCCGCCCCGTTTTCGCTTCATTAAAAAAACAGACCCTAACCTTTTGAAATAAGAACCTTTGGGGAATTTCCAAAGAACAGGCACGGCAATTGCTAGAATTTAAACAGATCCTGTTGACGATCTCTATTGCCATTGAAGGTCCAGAAAACCGATTGTATGGGCGACGGCGTCTTCACACCTGGAAATCCAGCGTTGTGCGGGCGCCTTTTTTTGGCCCTGACAATGGCCTTCCCTGAACACAGCCAGGCTGCCCTTCAGCACAATTGCCAGAACCCGAAACGGACCCGGGCGCATCACGGATCAATGACCGACGATTCAAACGGGTTTTGAGGTCCCTGGCCGGATCACAACCAAAGCAACGCCAAGAATCGACAGGGAGCCGCCCGCCATGGCAAGCAACCCGAGCTGCTCATCGAACAGCAAAAAAGCTTCCAGCGCGGTTACCGGCGGCACCAGATAGAACAGGCTGGCCACCTGTGAAGCTGCACCCCGGCGAATCAGCCACATCAGCAGCAAAATAGCGCCGATCGAAACGCCGAACACCAACCAGGCCATGGACAGGACCAGCGGCATCGCCCAGTCCAGTTCACGGGTTTCAAAGGCAAAGGCGCCAATCACAAACAGCGTGGCCGCCGCCGAGTACTGGATGAAGGTTCCAGAAACCAGATCCGCGGCCGTACCGCGACGCTTCTGGTACACCGTGCCCAGGGAGATGCCCGCCAGTGATAGCGCCGCCCAGATCAGTGTCCAGGCCGGAAAGCTGCCCCGGGCTTCGCTCAAGCCGAATTTCTCCAGCAGCACCAGACACACACCTGCCAGGCCAAGCACCAGGCCCAGCCACTGTCGGACAGACACCTTTTCATTGAGTACCATGATGGCGGCCGCCGAGGTCACCAGCGGCTGCAGGCCAACGATCAGCGAAATAATTCCGGAGGGCATGCCACCGTCTATGGCGTAATAAACGCCGCCAAGGTAACAGCCATGCACCAGCAGGCCAGTGATAGCAAGATGGCCCGCGCTCTGCCATCCGGGCCAGCGCGTCTTCAAAATCCAGGCAAGGCCGCCCAGCAGACCCAGGGTCAGCAGCATACGGATGGCCAGCAGCGTAAATGGCTCGGCATAGGGCAGCCCGTATTTGGCACCGATGAACCCGGTACTCCAGAGCCACACAAACAGGGCCGGTACACCAAAGGAAAACGGCGCGGATGATTTCGGGCCAGTGGTCATATCAGGTCACCGCCGGGGGAAAAGAGTCGTTCGCAAGCTCGGAGACCAGGGCATCGCAGACCTGTTCCGGCGTCTGCCTGTCCGCCGGAATACAAATCTGCGCATATCGACTGTAAAGTTCAAAACGTTCCCTGAACAGATTGTCCAGCGTCTGATCCGGCTGCCGGGAAATACCGCGCAGGCTGTGGTCACCGATGCGGCGCTTTACTTCTTCAAGCGGAATATTCAGAAACACCACAGTGCCATCACCTGCCAAATGAGCCATTGCGGACGAACTGTAAACGGCACTGCCGCCGGTGGCAATTACATGGCCGCTCAGGTTGAGAGCCAACAATACCCGCGCCTCTACCCGTCGCAAGGTCTGATAACCATCGCCATCAACAATGGTCTGCAAAGTGCGGCCGGTTTCCTGCTGGATGATCAGATCGGTATCGATAAAACCCAGGCCAAGCCGCTTGGCAAGCAGAACACCCACCGTGCTTTTGCCGCACCCCGGCATGCCAATTAACACGATGTTTTTTGAACTCATTCCCTTCTCCCTGGCGACAAAGGCCGTATAATCTGGTCAAGAACTGAACCTTACGGTGTGAGGCATTATGGGTTTGACCCGCCAACTGGCCCTTCAACTGCTGCTCTGCGCGCTGCCGCTGACCGCCATAGCCGGCGACGTAAAGAGAATAGTTCATCCGGACGGCTCAGTTGAATTCACCAACGTTGGCAGTTCCGGCGAAAAGCTTCCCTCCACCAAGGACGAAGTGGTCTATCGCTATACCGGTGACGACGGCGTTGTGGCTTTCAGCCAGGTGCAGCCGTCGAATGCCAGCTTCCAGGTTATCCGCTTCCACTGTTTTGCCTGCGACCCGGATTCCAGCGTTGACTGGCGCAAAACGCCGCTCTTTGTTGAACCCTACGAGCGTGAAATCGCCGTTGCCGCCCGGGAATTCGGGGTTGATCCTGCCCTGGTGCGGGCGGTTATCCACGCCGAATCCGCTTTTAACGAAACCGCCGTTTCCCCGGCGGGCGCCCAGGGCCTGATGCAGCTTATGCCCGCCACGGCCCGTGAGCTGGGCGTTACCAACGCCATGTCGGCAACCGACAATATCCGCGGCGGCGTTCACTATCTCGCCAAAATGCTACAGCGGTTCAAGGGCGATATCTCACTGGCAACCGCCGCTTACAACGCAGGCCCGGGCGCGGTTGGCCGCCACGGTGGAATCCCGCCCTATGCCGAAACCAAAGCCTATGTGAACCGGGTAGGCATATTGCACGAGCGTTACGCTGCAAACTGACGCGTCCGGCATTGACGGCTCAGCCAAACGCCAGCCATGCACCAACCAGCATCATCAGACTGCCGGCTACGCGATTAACCGTTCTGACACCGCCGCCTTTGCGCAAAGCCAGCCGCAGACGCTTCCCGCCGTGAGCGTAGATCTGCAGGCAGATAAATTCCAGCAGAAGAATAATCAGGATCAGAACCGTCAGTTGCGGCGCCATGGGCAGACTGCTGTCGATGAACGGCGGTAACAGCGCTATAAAAAAAGCCCAGCCCTTGGGGTTGGCAATGGCCGTGACAAACCCCTGGATGGCCAACTGCCAGCGTGAGGCGCTGCCGCTGGACTCGCTCTCCTCCTCGGGCATGGCCATGCGGCCTTTTGATAGCCACATCTGCACGCCCAGCCACGCCAGATAGGCGCCACCGGCGTATTTGAACAGCGCGAATGCAGTCGGGTACTGAAGCATAAAAGCCGCCACACCCACCGCGGCGGACGTGGCGACTACGGCGACACCCAGAAGCTCGCCCGCCATCATCCACAACGCCCTGCGAACGCCGATGGTAATACCCATCGACAGCGCCAGGGTCATACACAGGCCGGGGGTAATCGATACCACAAAAAAAGTGGGAATAAAGGCAGACAGTAGCGTCAGGTTCAGTGTCAGCACGGAATAAATCTCGAAAAACAGATAGAAAGTGATGGCAAACCAGACGGTTACCCCAGAAAGCAGGATACACGATCCGGCCTTTGTGCAGTATTCGCCTTCCGGCCAATCCCGGGGGGGGGGAGGGGGGCTCAGGGCATTGACCTCTGGCCGTATCGCGATCAACAGGTCCGGATGATTGCGGGGGCATGGCGGGCTAGAATATAACCATGAAACTGTCCCGCATTATCAGCAACCAGAATGGCATCAGTCGCAAGCAGGCCAACGCCCTGATTGCCAGGGGCTGCGTTGCGGTTGACGGCCTGAAGTGTCAGGAGGCAGCCCGGGAGGTATCGACTTTCGAACAGGTCACCTGTGAAGGGCGGGTCGTGCAGGCCGCGGTTACCGCCCACTACCTGATGATGAACAAACCCGCAGGCATTCTCAGCGCGACCCGGGACGCCGCACACAGAACGGTTATCGACCTGATTCACCCTGCCTTTGAAAACCTGCACATCGCCGGCCGGCTGGACCGCGCAAGCACCGGTTTATTGATTCTGACCAACGATGGAATCTGGTCTCGCCGCCTGACCGAACCCTCGCTAAAAAAGCCCAAAATCTATCGGGTCACAACCGCCCAACCCATCACACCGGAAACCGCCGGGCACTTTGCCGACGGGGTCTGGTTCGACCATGAGCAGCTGCGAACGTCCCCTGCCGGCCTGAAAATACTGGCGGACGATCTGGCGCGGGTCACCATCTTTGAGGGCCGTTATCACCAGATCAAGCGCATGTTTCATGCCGTTGGTAACCGCGTAACGGCGCTGCACCGGGAAACAATGGGCGACATTACTCTGGACCCTGAGCTGCCAGCGGGTGGCTGGCGCCTGCTGACAGCCGATGAAATCAGCTCTGTGACTGATAAGGCGTCGGCGGTCCGATTCAGGTAGGCTGTGCGATCAACTCTTTTATCGTCAGGAGTCACCGTGACCAACCTTAAAATCGATATCGTTTCAGATATTGCGTGTCCATGGTGCGCCATCGGATATGCCCGACTCGAACAGGCCATGGAAGCCCTGAAAGACGAAATGGAATTTTCCATTCAATGGCACGCCTTTGAACTGAACCCCGACCCTGCGGCCAAAGCCGAGCCGATACTGCCCGCGCTGGCCCGGAAATATGGACGCAGCGAGGAAGAGGCGCGAGACAATCAGTCGCAAATGATGGGCGTTGCCCGTGAACTGGGGCTGAATTTTGAGAAGCTTCAGGAACGCTACACCCGGAATACCTTTGACGCACACCGTCTGGTCAAGTGGGCCGGTGAGCAGAGCAGACAAACGGACATGAAAATGGCGTGTTTTGACGCCTACTTCGGACGGGCAGAAAACATTTCAGACGCCGGGGTGCTGGTTAGTTGCGCCGAGAGCGCAGGGCTGGATGGCAGCCAGGCACAGGCGGTGCTTTCCTCTGATCAGTACGCTGACGACGTCCGCAAGGACGAAGCCAGGTACCAGCAGGCGGGCGTATCCGCCGTACCGGCTTACATTATCAATGAAACCTACCTGATCTCCGGTGCCCAGGAGCCCCAGACACTGATTCAGGCCTTTCGGGAAATAGCCGAGGAAATCTGAGCAGTCTCGGATGCCCCCGCTTAACGGGGGCATCCGGTTGCTGCTTTATTCCGAGGCAGCGATCAGGCTGGCGTTACCACCGGCCGCCGTCGTATCGATACACAGATGGCGCTCGATCACATAACGCTGGTCCAGTGTGTGCTCGGTAATCAGCGGTATCAGGGCACCGGCACGCTTCATCAGCGCCTGACGGTAGGGCTTCAGCAGAGTCGGCTTGGCACAGCTGACAACGGCTTCGAAACCCTCAACCTTTTCAACGGCTTCAGCCTCCAGGCGACCCTCCACGCCAACGACCGGCAAGCCCGCTCTGGCGGCGCTTTCCACTGCCTCACTGACCCCTAGCGCAATCACCACCGCTTTATTGCCCTGGGCAAGCGCCATGATCATCTGCTCGGTTGCTGTTTCCTTGTCCGGGCCAAGGCAAAGCACCGTGCCCCGGGCGTGGTTGGTCAGAATGTTGCTCTCACCGGTTGGTCCCGGCATCTCCTCAGCGTGGGCGTCCAATGGTTCCGGAACCGTTTCAAAGACTTTTTTCATAGTCTCGATCCGCATTTCCGGACCCTGGACTGCCATCTTCTCCAGCTTGCCAATCAGGCTTTTCAGCTTCTTGGCGTCCACTTTTTCACCGCCGGATTCCGTGGTGCGATGGACCACCTCACCTTTCATAAACCGGCGCACATACTGTGGCCCACCGGCTTTCGGCCCGGTACCGGAAAGGCCTTCCCCGCCGAAGGGCTGGGAACCCACAATCGCACCGATCTGGTTGCGGTTAACGTAGGTGTTGCCCACCTTGATACGGCTGGTAATGCGGTCAACCCGCTCGTCTACCCGGCTGTGGATGCCAAAGGTCAGGCCGTAGCCCTTCGCATTGATGTCATCCACGACCTTATCGATTTCTTTGGCCTCAAAAGTAGCGACATGCAGCACAGGGCCGAAGATTTCTTCCTCCATATCCTCGATGCCGTTAACCTTGATGACGGCAGGCGAAACAAAATTCCCCGTGAGCGGCACGGTCAGCTTTTTCAACAGCTGATCCTTGTTCTCGAATTTCTTGCAGTGATCGGTGATTTTCTTGGCCGATGCCTCATCAATCACCGGGCCCACGTCTGTCGACAGCAGCCACGGATCACCAATACCCAGCTCTTCCATGCCGCCATACAGCATTTCCAACAAGTGGTCGGCGATGTCCTTCTGCACATACAACATCCTCAGCGCTGAACACCGCTGGCCCGCGCTCTGGAAAGAAGAGGCCAGCACATCCCGCACCACCTGCTCCGGCAGCGCTGTGGAATCCACGATCATGGCGTTCAGGCCGCCGGTCTCTGCCACCATCACGGCATCCGGCTCCATGTTTTCTGTCATGGCCTTGTCGATGAGCTTCGAGGTGTTGGTAGAACCAGTAAAGCAGACGCCCGCTATACGGGAGTCCGAGGTCAGTCCTGCGCCGACAGTCGCACCCGTGCCGGGTAACAGCTGAATGGCGTCTTTGGGGATGCCCGCCTCGTACATCAGCTCGACCGCTCGTGCAGCCAGCAGAGACGTCTGTTCGGCTGGTTTCGCCAGAACCACATTGCCCGCCACCAGGTTCGCCATAATCTGGCCGGTGAAAATGGCCAGCGGGAAGTTCCAGGGTGAAATACACACCACCGGACCACGTGCTTCACCGCTATCCTTGTAACGGACACCCTCATTGGCATAGAAGAGGGCAAAGTCCACGGCCTCGCGAATTTCAGCCACGGCGTCCGACAGGGATTTACCGGCCTCTCTGCAGGTCAGAGCAAACAGCTCGTAGGTGTTTTCTTCGTACAGGTCCGCCACTTTGCGCAGCATCGCGGCACGTTCCTCGACCGGTGTTGCTGACCAGGACTTGAAGCCTTTCTCAGCGGCGGAAATGGCCGTCTCGATATCAGCGTCATCGGCCTGGGTCACATGACCCACCAGGTCGTCCGGATTGGCCGGGTTGCGAACCACCTGCACTTCAGTGCCCGCAACTTTACCTGAAATCAGCGGACCACCTTTCCAGTGATGTTCTTTATAGACACCACGGCCTTCTTCAATAGCCTTCAAGGTCACAGGGTCAGTGAGGTCCCAGCCTTTGGAATTACGGCGATTCTCACCGAAGATCCTGGCCGGATGAACAATCGCTTCGCTGGAGATGTTCTTACCCATTTCCTTGACCGAATCGATCGGATCCTTCGCGATCATTTCAGGCGTAATCTCTTCGTCCACAATCTGGTTCACGAAGGAACTGTTTGCGCCGTTCTCCAGCAGGCGACGCACCAGGTAGGCCAGAAGTTCGCGGTGGGCGCCAACCGGCGCATAGATCCGGCAGGGCACGCCGCTCTGTTCCATCACCTGGGCATGTAGGGCTTCACCCATCCCGTGCAGGCGCTGAAACTCGTAGTTTGCTTCACCGCGCAAACGGGCCAGCTCGAGAATGGCCGACACGGAATGTGCGTTGTGGGTCGCGAACTGCGGATAGATGCGGTCCGTCATGTTCAGCAGCTTGGTGGAACAGGACAGGTAGGACACATCACTGCAGGCCTTGCGGGTGAAGACCGGAAATCCATCCAGGTTCATGACCTGGCCGCGCTTGATTTCGGCGTCCCAGTAGGCACCCTTGACCAGCCGCACCATAATTCGACGGTCGTATTTCTCAGCCATACCGTACAGCCAGTCCAGCAGGTGCGAAGCCCGCTTGCCGTAGGCCTGGACAACCACGCCGAAGCCGTTCCAGCCGGCCAGGTCAGGATCACTCAGGAGCGTTTCAATAACATCCAGTGACAGATCCAGCCGGTCCTGTTCCTCGGCGTCAATGTTGAAGCCCATATTGGCGGCAGCGGCTTTCTGGACCAGACGCTTGGCCCGGGGCACAAGCTCCTTCATTACACGGTCTTTATTACCATATTCATACCGGGCCAGCAGCGCAGAGAGCTTGACCGAAATGCCCGGATTCTTGCGCACGTCACCACTGCAATGCTTGGCGATGCTGTCGATGGCATCCGAGTAGGAGTTGTAATAGCGCTGGGCATCGTGATCGGTACGGGCAGCCTCCCCCAGCATGTCATAGGAGTAGGTATACCCCTTTTTCATGTAGTCTTCGCCCGCTTTCTGGGCTTCCTTGATGTTGCGCCCAAGCACGAACTGCCGTCCCATTTCTTTCATCGCCAGGCCGGCCACGGTGCGAATCACCGGCTCACCCAGACGCTTCAGAAGCTTACGGAGGGTCTGGCCCACGCTTTGGCGTTCGGATTCCGTCAGCAGGTTGCTGGTCATCAGCAGGGCAATGGTTGCCGTATTGATCAGAGAGGAAGACGCTTTGCCCAGGTGATCACCCCAGGCGCCAGCCGTAATCTTGTCTTCAATGAGCTCGTTAATCGTGGTGGCATCCGGCACCCGCAGCATGGCCTCGGCCAGGCACATAAGCGCCACACCTTCTTTGGTGCTTAGCCCATACTCCGCCAAAAACTTTTCCATGATAGAGGACTTGGCGTTTTTACGAACGTCTCGTACCAACTGCGCTGCGCGAGCGGAAATCGCGTTGCGCTCTTTCTGGGTCAACTGGGCACCGGCAATCATTTCGCTTATGACCGTGTATTCGTCGGCCAGATAATAGTCACGAATGGCCTGCCTGCTATCGACCAGTTCAGGCGTCTCTAATTGCTGCGCTCTCATAGTTGTACCCTCATATTTGTATGTCTTTTCAGTCCTTCCCGCATTCTATCGAGAACGACCAAGACGGTTTCACCGTTAAAACTAAAAAGGCAGCGTTTTCTGGCTTTTCTCGCAGAGAAAAACCGGCAATAATTGTCCAGATTTTTTACTGGGTAGACTAAAAGCCTAAACAGAAAATCCAAAAGCACTGCGACTCTTACATTTTAAACTGGCGTCTGTTCCCTAAGCGTAGCCTGTTTAACGGATTTACGCGGGTAAGATGGAGAAAGATCAGGATCCGCCCATGATTGAACTGGACCGAATTGACCGCTCGATCCTTCGCGAGCTGCAGAAAAATGCCCGGCTGACAGTCACTGACCTGGCCTCCCGGGTGGGCCTTTCCAAAACCCCTTGCCAGGTCCGGATGCGTCGCCTGGAAGAACACAGTTTTATCACGGGGTACACGGCGCTGGTCAACCATTCCAAGCTGGGCCAGGACCACATCGCCTTTACAGAAGTGAAGCTCAACGACACCAGCAGTAACGCACTTTCTGCGTTCAACGAGGCGGTCAAGCAGATTTCAGCAGTCGAACAATGTCACATGATCGCCGGTAATTTTGACTACCTGCTGAAGGTGCGCACCAGCAACATGAATGAATACCGCAGGGTTCTCGGCGAACAGGTCTCTGCCCTGCCCCACGTCCTGCAGACAAGCACCTATGTGGTAATGGAAAACGTCAAGGACGTCGGCATCTGAAAAAGCCCTGTTTCCCGGCGAGAAAATCCAGCGTCTGATGGGCCAGCTTTTCCAGAACATGGCCAACCAGCGCTTTTGGTTCCGATATTTTCATTCAAATTACATGATTCGCATTGAATCATCGGGACGTTACGATCGTAGCTTATGTATACAGTTACTAATGGAAAAGGAATGAATCAGCGATGCGCACGACGTTAATTGCACTCTTGACAGCCACTGCTCTTGCTGGCTGTAGCGGGGGAAACCCCAGGGACGTGACCGCAACTGCCTATAATTCGGTCAACAGCCAGACCAAAGCCGGCGATCCCACCCTCACCGCCTGGGGAGACACGCTGAAACCCGGCATGAAAGCGATTGCCGTATCCCGTGACCTGATCGATGATGGGCTGACACACGGCACAGAAGTGACTATCGACGGCCTGCCCGGCACCTACATCGTTCGCGACAAGATGAACAAACGCTGGGAAGACAAGATTGATATCTACATGGGGCTGGACGTGGAAGCCGCGAAGGAATGGGGCAAACGAACAGTGACGATTTCCTGGCAGGAAGCCGAGTAACACCTGGGAAGTAACTACATACCCCACCCCGACGCCTGACAGATGTGCACGGCTGCAGCCTCATACTTTCTGCCGGGCGTCTGGCCCCGGATCAAGCCTACAGCCCGAGGCTCTCACTGTCTTTCAGAATGCAACTGTCCAGCAACTCCAGGTAGGCGGCCTTGGCCTTCTGTTTGGTCTGGGCATGGGCCTTCATATTCAGTTGCTTGAACTGCTGCGCTACCTCGTTGGCGCGCGCCATAAGCGCGTCCGGTTCAACGGTTTCATCGAGGTAACCGGCCTCCACCGCACCGCCCGGGCTATAGATTTCAGCATTCACTACGCTGCGATAAAAGTGGGCCGGCGCAAGGCGATGACGGGCAATTTCAATGCCGACATGATGCATGGTCATGCCGATGGCCACTTCGTTCAGACCCAGCTTGAAGCTGCCCTGGACGCCAATGCGATAATCCACAGACAGCATGACAAACGCGCCTTTGGCAATGGCGTGGCCACTGCAGGCCCCGATCACGGGAAGCGGGAATGCGGCCAGGCGACGGGTAAAAGTAGACCCGACCTTGACCAGCGCGGTCGCCTCTTGCGGGCCCTTCTGCATTTCCTTCAGATCATAGCCACCGGAAAAAATCCCGGGCTGGCCGGTCAGAATCACCACAGCCCTGTCCTGCTCGGCACGATCCAGCGCCGTATTCAGGGCCTGGAACACCTCATGGCCGAGCACATTGGCCTTGCCGTTACTGATGGTGATTGTCGCTACGCCATCGTTCAGTTGGTAATCTACAAGATCTGTCACCGGCCGTTCCTCTCGCTTGAAAAATGTTAAGGACCTGGACTTTGCCAGCTTCCGAAACCGGCCTCAACACTTTTGCTTTATGCCCTACCAGCCCTGAGCACCCCGCTTGAGCCAGTCGTGCACAAACACCAGTTTTTCCCGGGCTACCGGCGACAAGGTAAACGGATACAGGTCAGACAGCCCCATGGAACGATTGACGTGATTGACGCGCACCGTTAACTGGGAGGCGATGCTTATGAGCCTGTTCGAATCCATTTCCGTGTAGGGATCCCATTTATGATGGGGCAGTTCCGGAGAGCCCAGTTCCGATGCCACCGCGCTGTCCGCGATATCGGTCAAATGCAGAAGATGAGCTGCGGTTTCGGCCCAGTCTTCATGCGGATGAGCAGAGGCGTAGCTGGTCAGGTAACGCTGACGCCACTCGGCGGGGGGCCCGCTTTCATAATGACGCTGCAGCGAAGCGGCATAGTCCAGGCGCTCGTCCCCGAACCGTTCCCTGAACTCAGTCAGAAAGTCTTCCCGCAGGCTCAGCCGCCACCACAGCATATGCGAAATTTCGTGGCGCATGTGGCCAATCATGGTCCGGTAGGGCTCATCGAGGGCCTTGCGACGGGTGGTACTGATCAAGGGATCTGCCTCGGCCACGCTGATCGTGACAACACCGTTACCATGGCCCATCTGCACCGGCATCAGGCCTTCGGCGAGCATGTGAAAAACAGGACGGGTACCCGGGTCTTCCGGCCGGAACCAGTGCCAGCGGCCCAGATTATCCAGAGCCCAGCGTTTGGCCGCTTCGGTTTCCGCCCAGTTGGGAATAGCATTGTCGATCGTGGGGTCCGGAGCCAGAGCCGTCATGGCGCAGGAACGGCAGAATGCCCCTTCCTCGGGTGCAATCCAGTTACAGCCGATCCGGTCACGGTTGACACAAAAAGGAGGCATTGGGACAAAGGCACGGGCCTGGGGATCATAGGCTACGGGCATACCGTCGGAAGTGGTCAGGTCGTCGAACCAGAGCCCACCCGAACCAATGGGATTCGAGAACACCAGCATAGTAAATACTCTTGGTCGCTGAATTCAGAAAATGATGGAACTGTGCGTTTAGGCAAGTTCTTCTTTGACATGATGAGTGAAAGCCGCTGCGCGCAACCCGGTCGTTTTGAAGCCCAGCTTTGTCCAGGCCGCATTCGCTTCCTTATTGGAGGCGGAATACTCCAGAATCAACTCCTGGGCGCCCCTGAGTTCGGCAAAGTTTACCAGTTCACGCAGCAGCGCCCTGAAGATACCAAGGCTCCGGAAATCCGGCTCTACCCAGATATCGTCAATGATGCCTGAACGATATTCAATATCGTGAGCCTGCTCCCAGATACCCTGGCTGGTCCATATCGAGATATCGCCCATACCGACCAGCCCAAACCCTGGCGCTTCCGCCACGACCACTTTCTTGTTTGGTGACTCCAGCGTCGTACGCAATGCCTGACCGAGGCGCTTACGCTCCGACGCCTTCAGATCCTGTGGCGGCGCACCGGACACGTGCAGGGCCAGCTTGGTGAGAAAATCCACCAGTACTGGCACATCGGCAGTTTCGGCATCGCGAATAACAGGCGCCGGGTGTTTTCTGGATGCTGGCATTCCCACTCTCCTATCCCTATCTGGCTGGCCCAACGGGCGGGCGATTGTTATCCGGGCAACTGAACCGCACACGAACCGAACATCCGGCGCCAGGCGGGTCAGAAGCCCCTGGCCAACCTGTGCCAGCGCTGTTTCGTGCAACTGGTGCTCTGTACCGTCTTCTCTTTAAACCACACAGTCTGGGATTGCCCGGATTGCTCTACCCAGTCCTGCGTCACTTTGACACAGAAACCCGGCTGGTCCGGGAGCGCCTTCACCGTGGTTTTCGGATAGCCCGCCGGCTTGGCGCCGACCACTCGATCATCCGGATCCTGGGAGACGATCGTCCTGGGTTGCGCCGAGCAACCGATCAGCGCAAGGCCTAGCAAAATTGTCATCAGATATTTCATCTCAATCTCCTTCTGAAGCGTCCAGTGTAGATCAGACAACGCGCCCAGAAGTTCCTACGACCGGCCATCGCCTTCCGATGTTCTTTACCGGCTTTCTCGGCCATCAACCAAAGTACGCTTCAATCCAGTTGAACAACTTCCGCGTGTCCATTTCCGTGAACACCATACTCTGGAAGTCGTCGCCCACCTCCTGTTCAATCGTAATGAACTGATAGAGCAGAAGGCCCGGTTGCTGATCATGCAGGATCAGCGTGATGCGCCGCCGGGTTCGCAGGCAGTCAATGGTCATGACGTCGGCGGGGATTCCCGAATCCCGCATGCCCCGGCGAACCTCCACCACAGGATTGATGTGCTCGTGAGTTGCCTGGATTCTGGCATGGGCATCACTGGCCATGTCGGAGAGTGCTTTCAGGGGATCTTCGGGCATAAAATTCGCCAATGACCGGTTTTAGGCTGTACTGTCGAGTAAACACGAAATAAACGCAAAACCCAACAGAAAGGAATATACGATGGGAAACAGCAAGCTAATTGGCATCGTTCTGCTGGTTGTGGGTGTCGCCTTACTTTATTTTGGCTACCAGTCAACGCAGTCCGTTGGCGGCCAGATCAGCGAAACCCTGACCGGACGTTTTGCCGATGAAACCATGTGGTACCTGATCGGTGGCGCCGCCTCCGCGGCTGCAGGTGCGTTTATGACCTTCTTCAGGAAGTAGAGCGGCCTGTCGCTGCAATGACGCTCCGTATCACTTCGGCACTTTTCAGGAAGCTCTGCTCTTCGTCCCTGTTCAAGCGCGGGTGAAGTACCCGCTCTATACCGTTGCGGCCGATGACAGCGGGCAGGCTCAGGCACACATCGCGGGTTCCCAGAAAACCATCAACCCTCAGGCTGACCGGCATGGTGTGCTTGGAGTCGTCCACAATGCACTGGATGATTTCAGCCGCAGCCAGCGCAATGGCGTAATTCGTACACCCTTTGTATTGCAGCACCTGGAAACCGGCCTTTGAGGCTTTTTCAAACAGGGCGTAGCGGCCAGGCGTCGGGTCAAGCGGTTCGCCACCTGCCTCAGCGCAGCTCATGGCCGGGAACTGGCTGTCACCATGTTCGCCAAGAATATAGGCCCGAATATCTTCGGTGTGAATCCGTAACTCTTCCGCCAGCAATTGTCTGAACCTTGAAGAGTCCACCAGGGTCCCGGTACCCAGAACCTGGTTGGTCCGGTAGCTGCTGTACTCCAGAGCGTAGTGGACCAGCACGTCGACAGGATTCGACACCATCACCAGTATCGCGTCCGGCGAAAGCCTGGAAAGCTCGGGCATCATGGTTTTCATCAATGCAACATTGCCATCGGCCAGTTCCATGCGGCTTTTCATGCCCGCAGGCGTTGGCACCGAGGCACACACGGCAATAATATCCGAACCCGCTGTGTCTTTGAGGGTCCCGGCATTGACCTGTGACGGAGCATTGACGAATAACTGACCGTGCCGCAAATCAAGCGCATCCCCCAACACCGAATCACGTGTGCGGCCCACCAGCATCAGCTCTTTCGCCGTGTTCCGCATAACCAGGGCAAATGCCAGGCTTGAACCCACCTTGCCCAGGCCAACCACTGAAATTTTCATGCGAGCTCCTCGGTTGTTCCTGGTTCACTAACAGGCTCTGGGGTTTTCCCTGAGAACTGCCGACGCCGACACGTGGATGCAACACGGAATTTACAATCGGAACGGTCAGTATAGACGCTCGAGCGTATTCAATCCGGTCCGGGTACGCTGAGCACCTCTCCCAGAGTGCCATATTCACTGCCGCCGAGGTGGGGAATCGGAGCGAGACACAAATCGAAGCAAAGTTTAACCTGACACAGAGGCCGCCAACCTTTTAACCTGACCGTGGATCGTACAAATGAAGGCAGAATCCCATGAATCGGCACCTGATGCTCCCGCTTATCACGCTCGCCATGGCGTTCGGCCTGGTAGGCTGTGCCAGCAATCAGCCGTTTCAATCAGCCAGCGAGACCGACTGGCGACCTCCCGTTACCGCCGATTACGGGTCGTCCGCCATGGCGCACAGCCTCTGGGAGGTGTTCGAACGCTACGAAGGCACTCCCTACCGATATGGCGGCACCTCCGCCAGCGGTTTTGACTGCTCCGGCTTTATTGCCACAGCCTTTGATGAAGCTCTCGGGCGCCAGCTGCCCCGCACCACTACCCAGATGCTCGCCAGTGGCAAGGCGATACAGCCGGACCAGCTGCAGGCCGGCGACCTGGTATTTTTCCGCATCAAAGGCAAGGATCAGCACGCAGGCATCTATATGGGCGGGGACAGCTTTATTCACTCGTCGTCGTCCAGCGGTGTCACCCGATCCTCTCTGAACGGCTACTACTGGAAAGGCCGCCTGAGCCAGGTCAGACGCTTCGATTAGACGCTCACAGCGAAAAAAAGTACGACCACCACCAGAGAAACCAGCAGTGACATCGGAATGGTAAGCGCCACTTCCTGAGCAGGGCCCTTGTATCGCACTGCCAGCACGTAACTCATCACTGCAACCGGCATGGCACACTGAATGAGAAAAACCTGCGCTTCCATTTCGGTCAGCGGCCAGACCATCAACAGTAACCATGCCAGAGCCAGGCCGGCCAGTGGCCGGTAAAGACTGAAGGCCATCGGCCTTATCATATCCCGGACGCCGGACAGCTTCAGACTGGCGATGGAGCTGCCCAGCAACATCAGCATCACCGGGATGGTAATGGAACCCAGCATGTCCAGAGTGGTCATCACCGGCCCCGGCAGACTGACCTCTGCCGCCAACAGCACCGCACCGGCGAGCAGGGCCAGAACCGGCCCGTTTTTCAGCATGGCACCCAGGGACAGCCGGCCGGACAGGCAACCGATGCCGAGCGTAAAGTGGCTGACCTGAATCACCGATGAAATCACCGTTGCCAGGCCCAGCGACTGGGCTCCGAACAGGGCAAAGCACACCGGAATGCCCATATTGCCGGTGTTCGGGTGCACCAGCGCCGGCAGATAGGTACGAACGGGCAGCCCCGCCGCTGAAAGCATCAGTGCTGTAATGGCCGACATCACCACCAGCCAGACCACCGTGATGCCCACAAGACCGCCCATACCCGCGATGTCCATATCCATCCCCAGCACGGAGTGCAGCAGAAGCGCGGGAATGCCAACGGTCGTCACCAGACCAGACAGCGCGCTGCCGTCAAAAAAATCGGTGGTACGACCCAGAACAGCGCCAAGCATGATCAGCGAAATCAGCGGGAAAAGGGCTTCTGAGAGATGGACCATCATTGAACGTTTCCAGAAAAGCAGATTCAACCAGGACGTTTTTTCTCGCTACGCCCTCATTCCGACGGACGAGAATACCACCATCGGCAGGGTCGTCGCGCCCGGCCCATGCAGCGGGCACGGATCCGGCCCGCATTGCCCTCGCCTTTACCGCCTTTTTACACCCCTTGACGGACAGGCCGCTGCTGCTTCGCGAAGATAACCAGCAACAACAACAGGCGGAGACAACGCATGATTCAGCGGTCGAAACTCTGGGCGAAAAGCTGGGTCTGGCTGACAATCCTTTTGCTGACCGGATGCAAGGTCAGCTCCTCAAGCGATAGTCATCATGATAAATATGGCGGTGAACCAGACACCCGGGGTTATTTCCTGGATGCCAGGGACACCGGGCGTTATTTCCCGACCGCCAGCTGGAGCCTGAATCATGCCACGGGGGCCTGCGTCGGCGAAAATCTTTACTTTGAGACGGCCGACGGACGAATCCGGGTCTATGGCTCCCCGGCCTACAGCGAAACCGCTTTTCGGGCAGCCGCCGCAGAGCTGGACGAGCGGATAGACGGCGTGCTGGAAAGATTCCACATGAGCTGGCCGGATTTTATCAACGAGCGCAGCTCTGCAGCGCCCTACCCCAGGCGACTACTGGGTTGCCTGAGCCCGACCGTCAACGCTGCGGAATTATCTTCGGCTTCCCTGGCTGCCGTCGCCATTGCCCCCTACCCTGGCGCCTGGCCCTACGATGCCGGCCGGATATTCACCCACGATCTGGCCCACTACGTTCAGGAAAACCTCAGTCGTTATCGTTCGGACCGCTCCCTGCTGCCTTACTGGTTTGCCGAAGGTCAGGCAACCCTGGTCGCCGCCGAGCCCGTTGCGCCCAGTTACCAGCATTACGATTATGATCCGCTATGGGATGTCACCGCCGATGACGCGGGAACCGCCAGTTACCGCTACGAACACTACGGGCTGGCCTACCGCTATCTCGAGAGTGCCAACAGCGCACTGACGATGACCCTGTTGCTCGATCTTGTGCAGTTCATGGACTGGAAAGCCGAATATCCGGGGTTCATCAGTAGCGGTGAGTCCCGCGCCTTCGTAGAGGCCTTCGATGCCATGCATCTGGTAGACCACCGCGGACATTACCTGAGTTTTGCCCGGTTCCGATCGGACTACCATCTGCTGGTCGGAGGGATCTGAACCCGACCGGAACACCCTTCGGTGATTTCCAGTCGGTAGAGGATGGATAGGGTATGTGCCTATATTGCAATATGGGCCGGAAAGCCGGATAAAGGAGCCTTGAAAATTCCTGTGCCGGCCCCTCGCCACAGGCCTGTTTGCGTTGTGGAAGGCTTTTTTTATGGGTTCTGGTTTTGCGAGCGCTGACGCGTTTCTTAAGGCGCACCCCGAGCTGCAGTTCATTGACCTGCTGATCCCGGATATGAACGGTATTGTTCGTGGTAAGCGGATGGATCCATCCGCACTCCCCAAGGTGTTTGAGCGCGGTGTTGCCATGCCTGCGTCTATCTTTGCCCTGAACATCCAGGGCACCACCGTGGAAGAAACCGGCCTGGGTCTGGACATTGGTGAGGCGGACCGGGTGTGCCTGCCGATCGATGCCACCCTCACCATGGAGCCCTGGCAGAAACGCCCGACTGGGCAACTGCTGCTGACCATGTTCGAACTGGACCGCGAGACGCCGTTTTTCGCGGACCCACGGGTGGTGCTACAGAAGATCGTCAGACGGTTTTCAGAGCTGGGGCTGACGCCGGTTGCGGCCTACGAGCTGGAATTTTACCTGATCGACCAGGACAACCTCGCCGGTCGTCCCCAGCCGCCGAAGTCGCCCATCTCCGGCAAACGTCCGGCTGGTACCCAGGCCTATTCCATCGACGACCTGGACGAATACGCAGAATTTCTGGCGGACGTGCTGGATGCCACCCGTGAGCAGGAATTACCCGCAGACGCACTGGTGGCAGAATCCGCTCCGGGTCAGTTCGAAGTGAACCTGCATTACGTGGAAGACGCTGTAAAAGCCTGCGACCACGCGACCCTGCTGAAGCGCCTGATCAAGAACATGGCCTACGACCATGAAATGGACACCACTTTCATGGCCAAGCCCTATCACAACCAGGCCGGCAGCGGCATGCACCTGCACGTCAGCCTGGTGGATGAACAGGGGCATAACGTTTTTGCAGGCGACGCGGAAAACCCCAACCAGATGCTGCGCTGGGCCATCGGCGGACTGGTGGCCACCATGAACGATGCCATGGCGCTGTTCTGCCCCAACATCAATTCCTACCGCCGGTTCAGCCCGGAATATTACGTGCCCAGCGCCGCCACATGGGGCGTTGATAACCGCACAGCGTCGCTGCGTTTGCCGGGTGGCGATCCCGATGCATTGCGTATCGAGCATCGCGTCGCGGGCGCAGACGCCAACCCCTATCTGTTGATGGCCGCCGTGCTTGCAGGCATTCATCACGGCATCGCCAACCGGATCGAACCGCCGCCGGTGACCGTGGGCAACGCCCATGAACAGCATGAAGCCAGCCTGGTCAACAATCTTCGCGATGCCCTGCGGGAGTTCAGCCAGTCAGCCGTAATGGAAGAGTATCTGGGTCGGGATTTCATGGACGTATTCGTGGCCTGCAAGGAGCACGAGCTGAACGAATTCGAAATGACCATCTCGGAGCTTGAGTACCTCTGGTACCTGCACACGGTGTAGGTACGTAGGTATCGCGTTATTCCAGCACCAGCCAGGTGGTCTTGATCTCGGTGTACTTGTCGAATGCGTGCAGGGATTTATCCCGGCCATTACCGGACTGCTTGAAGCCACCGAAAGGCGCGGTCATGTCGCCGCCATCGTAATGGTTGATCCACACACTGCCTGCCCGTAACGCTTTTGCAACTCTGTGAGCCGTATTGATGTTGGATGTCCACACGGCCGCAGCCAGGCCGAAGATGGAATCGTTGGCGATGGCGATGGCTTCCTCCGCCGTCCGGAAACCGATGACCGACAGCACCGGTCCGAAAATCTCCTCTGACGCAATGCGCATGTTGTTGCTTACACCGTCGAACACCGTCGGCTGGACAAAAAGGCCACCGGTATTCGCCATCACCTGCTTTCCACCTTCCACCAGGGTTGCGCCTTCCGACTGGCCAATACTGATGTAGTCGATTATGCGGTCCAGCTGGGCCTGATCAACAATCGCGCCGCAGGTGGTCGCGGGGTCCAGAGGGTGGCCGGGGTGCCAGGCTTTCAGCGCCTCACAGATCAGCCCGACAAACTCCCCACGAACGGATTCCTCGACCAGCAGCCGGCTGCCGGCCGTGCAGACTTCGCCCTGATTGAAAGCAATGGCTGTTGCAGCCTCGGCGGCCGCTTTTTTCAGGTCGGGCGCGTCTGCAAATACGATGTTCGGGCTTTTGCCACCGGCCTCAAGCCACACCCGTTTCATATTGGACTGGCCCGCATAGATCATCAGCTGCCTGGCCACGTTAGTGGAACCGGTGAACACCAGGCAGTCGACGTCCATGTGCAGCGCCAGCGCCTTGCCCACGGTGTGGCCATAACCGGGCAGCACGTTGAACACACCGGCCGGAATACCCGCCTCGGTCGCCAGTTCCGCCAACCGGATGGCGCTAAGCGGGGATTTCTCGGATGGCTTGAGAATGACGGAATTACCCGTGGCCAGGGCCGGGGCTATTTTCCAGGACGCCATGATCATCGGGAAATTCCAGGGTACGATGGCGGCCACAACGCCGATTGGCTCCCGGGAGATCATGCCGATCTGGTTGTGGGGCGTTGCCGCCAGTTCACCATAAACCTTGTCAACCGCCTCTGCTGTCCAGCGGATAGCCCTTGCCGTTGCCGGAACATCCACCGCGCGGGCATGGCCAATGGGTTTGCCCATGTCCAGGGTTTCCAGCAGGGCCAGCTCATCCCCGTGCTGCTCGATCAGCTCCGCGAAATGGATCAGCACCGCTTTACGTTCGGTGGGTGCAAGCTGGCTCCAGACGCCGCTTTCAAAGGCGTTTCGGGCGGCGGCAACAGCCAGATCGGCATCGGCCTGGTCGCAACTGGCAACCCTGGCCAGCTCGCGCCCGTCAACCGGGCTCAGGCAGGAAAATGTCTCGCCACTTGCGGACCATTGATATTGCCCGTCCACATAGGCCCGGCCTTCAAACCCAAGCTGCCCGGCCAACGCCTGCCATCCGGCCTGGTCGGTGGGGGTAACAGAACGATCGATAGAATTCATAAAACCCTCAGGCAACTGGCAGGCAGATTGTACTGGACGATCATAGCAGCACTTACACGCGCAATCGCTAATTCGGATATAGGTAAAAGAACGTGTCTTCCGCAAGGTTCAGGCGTGGCATAAACTGGCGCGAGTATGCGGGTAGGTCTTTCCAGAACCGTCCGGAGCCATGGATGGCGGAGGCCGAGCGTACAGGGATGTATTTACAGCGTGTTCTGGAAAGACCTACCCGCATACTCCCTCCCCCCAATTCTTGCGGCCCCACACCATGACTCAGTATTCACCAGTTGCTTCCTACTACAGGGCGTCAGCCAACCCTGCGCCCGAGCGCCCGGCACTTGAGGGCCAGACGGAAGCGGATGTATGCGTTGTTGGCGCAGGCTACACCGGTTTATCAACGGCCCTGTTTCTGGCCGAGGCGGGCTTTAAAGTTGTGGTGCTGGAAGCGGCTAACGTGGGCTGGGGCGCATCCGGGCGCAACGGCGGGCAGATCGTGAACAGTTTCAGCCGGGACCTGGACAGTATCGAGCGACAGACCACGCCGGACCATCTGCGGTTGCTGGCGGATATGGCGTTTGAGGGCAGTCAGATTATCCGCCAGCGAATACGGGACTATGCCATTCAGTGTGACCTCAAGGAGGGCGGTATCTTCGCTGCCCTGAACCCACGCCAGCTTAAACATCTGGAGGCGCAGCAGGCTCTGTGGCAGCGGTTTGGATATGACAAACTGGAACTGCTGGACCGCGAAGCGATCCGTGGGCGAATCGGCACTGATCGATACGTCGGCGGGGCCATCGACCATACGGGTGGCCACATTCACCCGCTGAATCTGGCGCTGGGAGAGGCGGCCGCACTGGAATCCCGGGGCGGTGTGATTTATGAACAGTCGGAGGTCACACAGCTGATTGCCGGCCAGCCGGCGGTGGTGAAAACCCGTCACGGTGAAGTGAAAGCGCAGACTGTGGTTCTCGCCGGCAATGCCTACCTGGGCGGCCTGGTACCGGAGCTGGGCGCCAAATCCATGCCCTGCGGCTCTCAGATTATCGCCACTGAACCGCTGGATGACGCCACTGCAGCACAGCTGCTGCCGAACGACAACTGCGTCGAAGACTGTAACTACCTGCTGGACTATTACCGTCTGTCTGGCGACAAACGCCTGCTCTACGGCGGCGGCGTGGTTTACGGTGCCCGGGACCCGGACAATATTGAGCGGCTGCTTCGCCCCAATATGATCAGAACTTTCCCCACGCTTGCCTCGGTGAGCATAGACTACGCCTGGACGGGCAATTTCCTGCTAACGCTGTCACGCCTGCCCCAGCTGGGTCGCCTGCAGAACAATGTGTTCTATTCCCAGGGGTGCTCCGGCCATGGCGTTACCTTCACCCACGTTGCGGGCAAAGCCCTGGCGCTGGCCATCCAGGGCCAGTCTGAGCGCTTCGATGCCTTCGCCGGCCTGCCACACTACCCTTTCCCCGGTGGCCGGGCGTTCAGGGTGCCCTTCACCGCCATTGGCGCCTGGTACTACGCAATGCGGGACCGGTTGGGGATATAAACCGGCCGTTGGATCCGCCCGCACTGGGTCACTCGCCCTGTAACCAGGCTTTGAACCACTGTTCCCGCAACTCAACCGTCTGGGAATACCAATGGTGATCTCGGACAACCGCCGTGGCCATGTGGGACGGTGCGGTTGGCATGTAAGGGCGCATCGGCACACCGGCGTCTGTGTGCAGCCCGACCCGCTTGAAGGCGGATTTTCGTGCCGGGCCGTAGCTGATCAGGTTGGCCTGGGCCGCCATATTCTCGGACCGGGTGGCGAAGGCAATAAACTTCTCGGCCAGTTCGGCCTGATCAGTGCCTCTCACAATGGTCCAGCTGTTGAAACCGATCAGCTGGCCGTCCCAGATCACCGAGATTGGCGCACCTTCCATGGCCCTGGCATGGAAAAAACGACCGTTATAGCCGGTTGCCATCGCCGCTTCGCCGTTGGTCAGCAGCTCTACCGACTCGTCTCCCCGGGTCCACCAGATAATGGCATCGCGAATGCCGTTCAGTTGACGGGAGGCCAGTTCCAGTCCCCGTCGGGTACTGAGCAGATCGTATAGCTGCTCCCGCGGCACCGACAGGGATAGCAGGGCCCACTCAAAAAGACCCACCGGCGATTTGCGCAACGCTCGCTTGCCGGGAAAATCCTCGAGATTGAAGAAGTCCTCCACGCTGTCGGGTTTGACCCCCGGAAACGCCCGGTCATCAAAAGCGATAACGGTCGAGAACACAATCTGGGTTATAAAGCACCGGTGAATCGCACCTTCCATGAAGTCTTCGTGAGGCGGAGTACCGTCCGGCGCTGGCAACAGGATGCCCGGGTCAATATTTTCCAGCAGGCCTTCTTCACAGGCCGCACTGGCGTCGGACTGGATCATGTCAACCAGGTCCCAGTCGGTATCGCCGCTGGCAAGCTGTTCCCTTAGTGCCTTAACACCACCATCGTAATGAACCGTTTCGATCTCTACCCCGGTCGCCCTGGTGAAAGGCTCAAAGTAGGCACGCCTCTGGCTGTTTTCATAGGAACCACCCCAGGTGGCCACGGTCAGCACCTCCCGCGCCTGTTCTTCATTCCCGGCTGACAGTAGTCCCGGAAAAACGAGGATGCCAAGCATCCAGAGTGCCGGAACCCTTGCGCTAAGCGGCTTCATTTTCTTCCTCACGCAAATCATGCACGATTTCCAGATACGCCCTTATCACCGCTTCTTCCGGCACCACTCCCAGCAGCTTGCCTTCTGCGGACACCAATGGAACGGCCTCGCCGAGGAAACCTCTGAGCAATTCCATGGATTGCCACACGGACGTTGCTTCCTCAAACCTGGTAAACAATCCAATAGCGGCTGCCATCGCCGGAGTTCCCGCGGGGCGGTTTACAATCCCCTGCAATCTGATCACACCAAGCAGGATACCCTGATGATCCAGAACCATCGCCTCGGCTCGGTTGTCATTGACCAGTCGCTGACGAACGTCGCCCACCGTATCCATTTCGCTGGCGGCAGTGTATTCAGTGGACAGATAATCCCGTATCCGACGGTTTCCCAGGATCGCCTTGTCACGACCCAGAGACAGATCAAAACCACGGGCCCGCAATTGCAGGTCAAACAGCGAGCGCCCAATCACCCGATAGGAAATCAGGTTGGCGAATACCACCGACACCATTGCGGCAATGGTCAGGTCGTAACTGCGGGTCAGTTCGAAGACGATCAGAATGGTCGTCAAGGGTGCCCCGATGACCGAGCTGGCCAGCGCCATCATGCCGCAGATGGCGTAGACCACCAGCCCGGAATGAGGCACTGGCGCAATATAAGGCAGAACCATCCCATAGAACGCGCCGAACAGAATGCCGATCAGCAGGGCCGGGCTGAATACACCCCCGACAAAACCGAAGCCCACACACAGTGCCGTCAGAACCAGTTTGGCGACGATGATCAGCCCCAGCTCGCCAATGCCGAACGCGCCTTCAATCGTGGCAAACCTCAGAGTTTCCTGCCCGATGCCCAGTACTTCCGGTATCCACAGGGCCACCAGCCCCAAAAGTAGCCCGGCGATGGCCGGACGTGCCCAGGGCAGCCCGATGTAGCGCCGGGCGGTGTTAGTGCTCAGCCGGAGCAGGCGCATGAATACCCAGGCCAGCCCCGCACAGAGCACGCCTTCCAGGGCAAAAAATACAAACTCGTAGCTGTGCTCTACCCGGTCGAAACTGACCAGAAACAGGGCGGGGCGATCAAAAATCACATTGGCAATAATATAACCCGTGGCTGCGGCAACGGTGACAGGTGCAAAGGCCCGCAACGAGTAGTGACGCAGGATTACCTCATGGGCAAACACCAGCCCCGCAATCGGCGCATTGAAGGCGGTGGAAATCGCCGCCGCAACGCCGCAGGCGATGGCAATGGAGCGCTGATAACGCAGATTCAGCCGCAACCGTCCCACCATGTTGCCGAACATGGCTCCCAGATATACCAGCGGGCCGTACTGCCCAACCGACGCACCGCTGCCCAGCGAGACCAGCGCCGCAAAAGTGGACGCCAGGCCGCTAAGCAAGCCGGGGGCGGGTGCACTGGTCTGGGCAGCCAGGATCGCATCCGGCGGCGCCAGGCCGCGCTTTTCCCGCACCAGAAAGTGAACCACCAGGCCAACAACCAGCCCACCAGCGGCCGGGACCAGCAGCGTTGCAGACGCCACGAGCATCGGTCGGTCTTCCGCCAGAACACGGGCGTAGGGCGAGATCAGCAACCGCTCATTGAGAAAATGCACCGCCTCAACAAAGCCGATCGCAGCCAGTGAGGCGGCGCCACCGACGACAATAGCCACCAGAGTGACAGCGATGATTTGGTAAACAGTCTGCGCTATACCTTTCCTTTCCATGGAATAAGTAAAGTTCCAATCGGACCTGTCCTCAAATTTTCCACGGATTTTCCCACGGTTCAGGATTGCGTCCTGGTCGCCGCCTGACGCTTTCAGACGTCCGGATGTCGTATCGGATTTACCATCATTGATCAATCAGAGCCACATTTAACGATAACTCTGCCCGGAATTCGTCGGTGCAGTGGCGATCATCGTAGGCAAAGGGGAAATCAGGATGGCTCAACTACCGAAACGCGCGAAAGTCGTCATTATTGGCCAGGGCGGCATTGTTGGCTCCTCAATAGCTCACCACCTGATCGAGCAGGGCTGGGACGACATCGTGGGTCTGGAAAAATCCGCCATTCCGTCGGATATCGGCTCCACCTCCCACGCCTCGGATTTCTGCTTCACTACTTCCCATGACAAGCTCACCGTTTTCACCACCAGATACAGCCAGGCATTTTACGAAAAGCGGGGCAACTATGTGAAATGCGGGGGCATGGAGGTGGCCCGCATTGGTGATGACGAACGCATGGACGAGCTCCGCCGCAAAGTGGGCTCCGGCAAGGCGTTTGGCACCAATGTCAGTATGATCTCGCCACACCAGGCGAAAGAGCTGTTCCCGCTGCTGGACGAAAACCGGATCCAGGGCGCCATGTGGGACCCGGACGCCGGTCTGGTGGTACCCCGCTCCCAGAGAGTGGCCGGGGATCTGGTGGAGGAAGCAGTGGCAACCGGCAAGCTACAGGCCTTCGCCTATACCCCGGCCATCCGCATTGACGTCCAGGACGGCCAGGTGCGCGGTGTTGAAACCCATAAGGGCTACATTGAAACCGAGTACGTGGTGCTTTCCATGGGCATCTGGGGGCCCCTGATGGCCAATACCGTCAACTCTCCCCTGCCACTGATGCCACTGGAGCACCCGTTGCTGTTCTTCGGGCCGTATGAAGAGCTTGCGGGCACCGGCAAACAGATTGGCTACCCCCTGTTTCGCGATCAGGGCAACTCCGCCTATGTGCGGGACACAGGCGACCCGACAACAACCGAGGGTGGACGGATTGAATGGGGGTACTATGAGCCGGACAACCCCAGACTGGTCTATCCCGGTGCGATTGCCGAGCCGGGCGAAGCAAGAATGTCGCCCTCCATGCGGGACCTGTCCCTGGACCAGGTGATGAACGCCTTTGAAAAAGCTATTGAAATGACTCCGATTCTCGGCGAGCTGGGCTGGGAGGAAAAACACTCCTTCAACGGCCTGCTGTCGGTGACACCTGATGGCGGCTCATTGATGGGGGAATCCCCGGAAGTCCGCAATCTGTGGTTCTGCGAGGCAGTCTGGGTCAAGGACGGACCGGGCGCCGGCAAAATACTGGCGGACTGGATGACCCGGGGTTCGCCGGAAATGGATCCGCACAGCGTGGATATTGCCCGCCATTACGCCCTGCAGAAGACGCCGGACTATGTGTATGACCGGTGCTACGAAACCGCGAAGAAAATCTATACCCCGGCGGTTCACCCCCGCGAGCCCTACGCAACGGGACGCAGGATGCGAACCAGCCCGTTCTACCTGCGGGAGGTCGAGCTAGGGGCTTACTTTATGGAGGCCGCCGGCTGGGAACGCGCCCATGGCTATGCCTCCAACGAGGACACCCTGCTGGCGAAATACCGGGATCGCATCCCGGTGCGGGAACACGAGTGGGACGCCCGGCACTTCTGGGAAGTATCCAACGCCGAGCAACTGGAGATGAGCGAATCCGTCGGGATGATCAACCTCTCCCATTTCGCCATCTTCGACATCTCCGGCGAGGATGCGGAAGCGCTGCTGGAATACCTGTCGGTTGCCAAAGTCGGCAGTAACACCCCCGTTGGCAAAGGGGTCTACACCCATTTCCTGGATGCCCGTGGCGGCGTGCGATCCGACCTTACGATCATCCGCCGGGGCAAAAGCGACTTCCGGGTCGTCTGTGGCGGTGACACCGGCCACCGGGATTATTGCTGGATCACCCGCATGGCCCGGGAGAAAGGGCTCGATCGCACCCGCGTACAGGACCGCACCGACGACCTGGCGACCCTGGGACTCTGGGGTCCGAAAGCCCGGGAAACCCTGGCGCAATTCGTCAAGAATCCGGACGGGCTGTCAGCAGAAAACTTTCCCTTCGCCACGGCACGGGAACTGAACGTTCAGGGCGTGCCAGTCTGGGCCTTCCGGATTTCCTATGTGGGCGAGCAGGGCTGGGAGCTGTACTTCCCGTTCAGCTATGGCCTGAAAATCTGGGACCTGCTTTACGACGCCGGTGTTACGCCGGTGGGCATCGAAACCTACGCCAACAGCCGTCGCCTGGAAAAAAGCCTGCGCCTGCAGAATGTGGACCTGGAAACGGAATACAACCTCTACGAAGCCGGGCTGCAACGGCCCAAAGTGAAGGACGCGGATTTCCACGGCAAGGCCGCTTACCTGGAACAGCGGGAGTGGGCGCAGCAGTCGGCGTACCTGTGCACCATGACCATGACCGGGCACACGGACGCCAGCGGCGTAATGCGCTACCCGGTCGGCCAGTGGCCCATCCTGGACCCGCAAACCGGCGAGGTTCTGGTGGATAGCCATGGTCGCCGTTCCTACTGCTCCAGCGTTGCCTGGGGGCCGTCAGTGGGCAAGATCATCCTGCTGGGTTACATCCCGGCGGAATATGCTCAGGAAGGCCGGAAACTGACCCTGGAATACTTTCAGGAGCACTATCCCGTTTGCATTGAAGCAGTGGGGTATCGGGCACTGTTTGATCCGGACAACGAGCGGGTCAAATCCTGACCGTCATTAACCGTGAGCAGTCTGAACCCGGCCATAAAATGAGGACGCAACGGAACTGATCAATAATTGCGCAATCAAAGTGCAATAACTAAGGTTCAATCAGAAAATGACCAGAAACAGGGCAAGGAGGTTACACGGCCATGGACACATACACGGCCAACACACGGACGCCTGAAAGCAGGCACGCCAAAGAGCCCTATCGGGTCGGCTTTCTGCTTATCGAAAATTTCACCCTGATTGCCCTGGCAACCGCCGTCGAACCGCTGCGCGTGGCTAACCAGCTGGCCGGCACGGAACTCTATTCCTGGAAACTGCTGACTGTCGCAGGGGAACCCGCTCGTGCCAGCGATGGCATAACCCTGGTGCCGGATGGGTCCATTGAGGAGGAGCAAAGCTTCGATCTGGTGATCGTGGTAGCCGGGATTGACGTCACCCACAGTTTCTCCCGCAAAGAAGTCAACTGGCTGAAGCAGATGGGCCGTCGCCATACAGTAATGGGCGCCGTCTGCACCGGCGCCTACGTGCTGGCCAGTGCCCATCTTCTGGACGGGCACCCCTGCAGTGCCCACTGGGAATGCCTGGAAGCCATGCAGGAAGGCTTTCCGCGGGTCCAGACAAACAACCGCCTGTTTACCGTTGAACGGGAACGCATGACCTGCACCGGTGGAACCGTACCCATGCACATGATGCTCAGCTTCCTGGCAAGGCGGCATGGCCAGGAACTGAGCAACGCGGTTTCCCATATGTTTGTGTGCGACCGCATTCGCGAAGAAAGCGAACAACAGCCCATGCCCATGCACCCCAGTCTTGCCCGCGCGCAACCCAGGATGGCAGAAGCCGCCCAGTTGATGGAATCCAACATCGAAGAGCCCATCGATCTCCAGGAGCTGGCGGCGCTGGCCAGAATTTCTCCGCGACAACTGGAACGACTGTTCCTGAAACACGTCGGCTGCACTCCTTCCCGTTATTACCTTCGGGTGCGCCTGCACCGGGCGCGGCGGCTGCTGAAACAGACGTCCTGTTCCATCGTGGAGGTTGCGTCCATGTGTGGGTTTGTCTCCGCCACCCACTTCAGCCGGTGCTACCGAAAGATCATGGCGCGCGCGCCCAAATATGAGCGCACGGAACTGTTCTCCCACTGCCGGGCTGGTGATGCACTGGGCGACACCATGGCCAGCCTGCCCTCTTCTTCGCTTCAGGCACTCAAGCGCGCGCACCGAGCCAACTTACGGCAGTTTCGAAGGCGCCGACTCAGGTTAGTCCGACCACCAGACCGTCCTCATCCAGGGCGATGTCCAGCGCCGCCGGACGCCTGGGCAGGCCCGGCATGGTCATGATATCTCCACAAACTGCCACCACGAACCCCGCGCCCGCGGCCAGCCGCACTTCTCTCACCGGCAGCGTGTGGCCGGTTGGCGCCCCTTTTATCGCGGAATCCACCGAAAAACTGTACTGCGTTTTGGCAATACACACCGGCAGGTGGCCGAAGCCAAGACTCTCATACTCCTCGAGCTGTCGCCTCGCCACCGACGTAAACTCGACACTGCCCGCGTGGTAAATGCGCGTGGCGATGGTGCGAATCTTGTCTGCCAGCGGCAGACTGTCTTCATAAAGAAACTTGAGCTCCGGCTCGCCCTCGTCCATCTGATCGAGCACCGCCTGAGCCAGTTCGATGGCGCCCTCGCCGCCGGTGGCCCAGTGGTCGGCGGGCACCGCCCTGACCCCGAGCTGTTCGCAGATGGACTGAACCAGTGCCATCTCGTCCCCGGTGTCGTCGGGGAAACGGTTAATGCAGACCACCGGCGTCAGCCCGAATTGCTGAAGATTGCGAATATGTCGCTCAAGATTGGCAGCACCTTCCCTCAGTGCCGCCAGGTCTGGAACCGCTAGGCGGCTGCGCGGGACGCCACCCTGCATCTTCAACGCCCGAATGGTGCAGACCACAACCGCAGCATCGGGCCGCAGACCGGTTTGCCGGCATTTGATATCGATGAATTTTTCTGCGCCCAGATCGGCACCAAACCCGGCCTCGGTCACCACCACATCATTTAGAGCCAGCGCCGCACGGGTTGCGGTCACCGAATTGCAGCCGTGGGCGATATTGGCAAACGGCCCGCCATGAATGAACACCGGATTGTGCTCCAGGCTCTGCACCAGATTTGGCTGCAGCGCTTCTTTCAGCAGTACCAAGAGCGAGCCCTGTACGCCAAGTTCGCGCACAGTAACCGGCGTCATGTCGCTGCGCCTGCCAACGATGATGTTACCCAGCCGCTTTTCGAGATCCCTCCGGCCGTCCGCCAGGCAGAGGATAGCCATGATTTCGGATGACACCGTGATGTCGAACCCGGTTTCCCGGGGAACACCGTGCGCCGACCCGCCCAGGCCACAGACCATGTTGCGCAGGGACCGGTCGGTGATGTCCATGACCCTGCGCCAGCTTATATAACGCGGATCCAGCCCGACCTCGTTACCCCAGTGAATGTGGTTATCGATCAGTGACGCCAGCAGGTTATGAGCACTGGTGATGGCGTGGAAGTCGCCATTGAAGTGCAGGTTGATGTCCTCCATCGGGATAACCTGGGCGCGGCCACCGCCGGCTGCCCCGCCCTTCATGCCGAAGCATGGCCCGAGCGAGGGCTCCCGCAGGCACACCGACGAGCGCACGCCCAGGCGGTTCAGGCCATCATTCAGGCCCACGCTGGTGGTTGTCTTGCCCTCACCCGCGGGGGTTGGCGTAATCGCTGTCACCAGCACCAGCCTGCCCCGGGGCGCCGTGTCCGAGGTATCCACATAGGCCATATCCAGCTTGGCCTTGTAGTGCCCGAACGGCACCAGACTCTCGGCTGGCAGGCCGAATCGCTGCTGGGCCAGCAACAGAATGGACTGGGGCTGAACCGAACGCGCGATTTCAATATCCGGAGTGCCCGGCGGCGGAAACGCTGACGCTGGTGGTGTTGCGGGTTGCAGATTACTGTACTGAAGACTCATGGAACTGCCCTCTCTGGTCCCTAACGGACCCGCTGTGCTCTTGAATCCATTGCGCCGACTGGCGCAGACCGCCGAATGGGAAAAGGTGAATCCCCCTTAGCAGAGTGTCCGGGTTGTCCAGGCAATACTGCACAAGCGCGCGCACCATGACGTCGGGGGTCCAGGCGCGCATCAGCCTGGCGCTGCCAGGCCGGCGCAACATGGCCCGGGCGGAGGCGCCCACGCCACACTGGGCGGCGTAGGCCATCAGTGTCTTCACCCTCGTCGGCCCGGCCATACCGATATCCACCGGCACTTCCTCCAGAATGTCGCCCAGGCTCTGCAGCCAGTCGATCACGACTCCGGCGTCGAAGGTGAACTGGGTTACCACCCAGAGTCTTGTCGCGGTGGTACGAGCGTACTCGCGCTTGATACCCAGGGCCTGGGTCAGGGTTGCCCGATCTGCCATGGGGTGCCCGTCAGGGTGGGCGGCCACACCAATGCCGTGAAACTGAAACTGGGCGAGCAGGCCAGACTCCAGGACCGCCAGCGTATCGGGAAACGGCCCGGCAACGGCATCGCTGTCACCGGCAAGCAGCAGAAACCGGTCAACACCGCTCTCATCCAGTTCCGCCAGCCAGTCCCTCAGCTGCGCGCGACTCTCTGCCATCCGTGCCGGTACGTGGGGTATGGGCTGCATGCCCATATCCAGAAGATGCCGACAGGCTTCCAGCGTTTCGCTGAACCGCCCCTTTGGCAGAAACGGCACGTAGACACAGGTACCTCTGGGCAGCAGGCCCGGAAGATCCTCCGTTGCCAGTATCTGACGGGGGGTCGCCTCAATGGACGCAGAACGCACCAGAGCCTGCAATCGGGCATCTGCTGCCCCACCCCGGGGAAGGGGCGCCTGCTTTTCGTTCACCAGTTTCATAAAACCACACTCCCTGCTAATCGGCGAAGTCGATACCTTTCGCCCGGGCCCGCTCGCGGGCATTAGCATTCACTGACTGGCGGAAAGGAATTTCCACAACTTCAGCCTCCACAACGGTGGAGCCATCCGCTGCGGCGTATTCCACCGGCAGATGAACCGTCAACCGTGTGCCAACGGCTCGCATAGCAAATGGCACATAGGCCAGCGCGATGTTGGTTCCCAGTTCCGGTGAGTACCAGGGGGAGGTCACATAACCTTCAGGCTTGCCGCCGTCAGGGCCGCTCACCAACCAGAAATCGTTGGCGTAGTCAGTCACGCTGCCACCACCAAAGCGGATACCCACCATGATGTGGCTGAAGGGCGGGTGCCCGGCGTCGAACTGCTCGCGGACCGCCTCAAGCTTCTGCTTGCCGATGTAATCCGCATCCTTGTTGCGCGGCACCTGGTAGGCCAGAGCGCACTGGAATGGCAGGGTTTCGGCGTCCACATCCTGGCCCCAGGAGAGAATACCCGCGGCAATGCGACGATGGTGTGCGGGAGCAATCACCCTGAGATTATGGGGCTGGCCCGCCGCCAGGACGGTGTACCAGAGATCTTCGGCGTATCTGGTCGCTTCCTTGAGGTAAATCTCGTACCCCTTCTCGCCGGTGAACCCGGTCTGGGAAACGATCACATCATGGCCCGCCACCTTGCCTTCCATCAGTCCGTAGAAGGGAAGCTCGCTGACTGACTCGCCGAACAGATCCGTCATCAGCGCCTCGGACTTCGGCCCCTGAATCTGGACCGGTGCCACATCGATTTCCGCGATGCTGACGTCAAAGCCCATTCCAACGTTCACGCCCCGCATCCAGAGCTCCAGATCACTGTCGGAGAGCGAGAACCAGAATTCGTCCTCGGCGACGCGCAGCAAAACCGGGTCATTGATGATCCCGCCTTCTTCATTGCAAAGAATGACGTACTTGCCCCGCATCGGTTTGATCTTGGTGGCGTCCCGGGTGATCACGTAGTTCACAAAGCGTTCCGCATCCGGGCCCTTGACCTGGATCTGACGCTCCACCGCCACGTTCCACATGGTGACGTCGTGAACCAGCGACTGGTATTCCAGCATGGCACCGCCATCTTCCGGGCGAATATAGCCCCGCGGGTGATACATACGGTTGTACACCGTCGCCCGCCAGCAGCCAGCCTCGTAGGCCAGATGCCAGTAGGGCGACTTGCGCACCCGGGTGGATATCAGCATTTCCACCGGCGTGGGGCCGGACTGGCGCAGATTGACAGGAACGCGACGATCAGACTGATCGACGCCATCAGGCTGGCGTGCAGCGCCTGCTCTTTGTTGCGGATAATTCAGTAGTGCATGTTCGAATTGAACGGCCATGGCTATCTCCCCCTTGCCGGGTTTTCGACAGCCCTAATGTGACGGTGTTTGAAGTTTCCGGATGGAACCAATACGACACCGGCAGAACCAAAAACGTCAGGGAAGATTAGTCAGTGTTCTGCGGCCCGGCCGTCAACCGGGAGAAGCGAACAAGCTCGAATTCCCGCCCCAGGCGATCCGCCAGACATCGAATATGCGCAGGCGTGATTTCACAGCAGCCACCCACCACCACGGCACCACTGTCCAGCCATTGCCTGACTGCCTCTGCATAGGTTGCCGGTGAAACATCCGCGCGGGCTTCAAGGCTGTCAACCAATCCGCCTCTGGCCACCTCCTCAACCGACTCGAAAGCATTGGCATACCCCCCCACGCTCGGGTACATACCCACCAGTTGCGGCATGGCGGCGTTCAGAATCTCCAGGTCGCAACAGTTCAGCATGACCGCCGTCGGGGCGTAATCTGCGATGGCAGCCACCGCTTCCCCGAGGCTTTCCCCGGATTTCAGCCCGCCGTCCACTTCCAGACGAAACGACACCCCGAAAGGCTTACCCAGTTCCCGGGCAGCGGCGCAGGCGGCTCTGGCCTCAAGCGTGTTGGTCATGGTTTCAATCAGCATGACATCAGCGGACTGTTGCAGGGCAACGAGTCTGGTGTACTCGCTGCGCAGGTCTTCAAAAGAGCGCTCCGGCTGGCCCTGGTAGCTGGCCGACAAAGGCGGAAGACAGCCGGCGATATCCACCAGCGTATCCGTCTGCACCATTGCCTGATTCAACACCTCAAAAGCCGTCTGATGAATCGCTTCAATCTGGTCATATATCCCGGCCCGCTGCAGGCGGGTGGGTGTAGCGGCGTAGGTATTGAGCGTAAGGGTTCGGGCTCCGGCCCGGATAAAATCGGCGTGCACGCCGGTCACCGTATCGGATTGATCCAGCATGACAGCCACTGACCAGAGCGGAGAGCTTACGTCACGGGCTCTGCGATATATTTCCTGGCCGAGGCCACCGTCAAGTAATGCAATAGAACGCATACCCTGCGTCGCTCCTCTCATAAAATGTAAATCAAACGCCATCAGGCAATGCCGTACCGGCCGCCTGAAGGGATCACCAGCGTCCCGGCCGCACTACGAACCAGCTGGACAGATCCAGCGCACCGAACGCGGTGTAGACCAACATGAAGACCCAATCCGGCGCACTGTAATACAGTACGGATTCAAGCCAGTGCTGAATGAAAGATCCATCGTATCCCGCCTCCCCTGCCTCCCTGCGTAGCGCCATCTCCCATCTTGTCAGCGGGCAGAGGATGCCCAGCCAGGACTGGAGCACAACAGTGCCAATCACTATTAAATGGCTCAGCCGGAACCAGACATTGCGCACCCAATTCCATCCGAAGAAATAACCCGTATAAATAGCGGCCAGGCCCAGAATCACAAAGGCGACCAGCAGCGTGTGGAAAATCAGGAGTGCGTCAGCAAATATAAGCAACCACTGGCTGTCCATCGCTACCTCCCTTGCCCGAAAAAGCTTTACCCATCCGGTGACGGGCGGACGGGGAGATTAACACGTCGCCCTGACGGAAGGCGCCATGATCTACTGCAACCTCACAAAAACAGCAAACCGGTAAAAGTGGCATTCGTGGTATATTTATAGGTATGAATACACCAAATGAACTGAAAATTTCAGGTTAACGATGACGTCGCAAATCGAATCGCTGCATGGGGCAATACTGAGGGTTGATCCCGAAGGCCGTATCTGTGAGCTGAATGAAGCCACCAGAAATCTCGACGACCGGTTGACCCAGGGCGCCAGCCTTATCGAATGGCTTGGGCCGGAACACAGGGCTGAACTGGTGTTCTGTCTGACCTATCAGGGACGGCTCCCGGATACCGCCAGTGAATTCGAGGCCGCTATCGGCGGCCGTCGTTATCGACTGTCAGTCGCGGGGAAAGCGGGCGAGGACAGCTCCCGCTATGTTCAGGTCACCGACATTACCGAGCACCGTGCCCTTTCTGAACGAATTGCGGTCAACGAGCAGCGTTTTCGCTCTCTGTTTACCCACAATCCGGATGCCGTCTGTTGCCTGGATCTCGAGGGCCAGATTATCGAGAGCAATCAGTGCACCGAGTACCTCACCGGCTATACACAGGCGCAGCTTTGCAACTACCAATGGTCTTCGTTAATTGACGAGTCAGACCTTGAATCCGCAAAAGTCAGTTTTGAAGCCGCAGTCAGGGGCAACCCCTGCAGCTATCGCTGCAAAGTGCGCAATCGGAATGGCCGTACTTCAATCGTTCAGGTTAGCTACGCTCCGGTTGTGGTTCACGAACAGGTCGTCGGCGTATTCGGCGTCATCCGCGACAAGACCGAAAGTTATCGACTGGAGCGGAGTCGCCGTCTTTTGCATGCCTGTATGGCGCGGGTCCATGACGTTGTCCTGATTACCGAAACGGATCAGCTCGACCATCCCGGCCCCCGGATTGTCTATGTCAACGATGGCGTGGAGCGCATGATCGGCTATCGCCCGCAGGAAGTGCTGGGGAAAACTCCCCGCATTTTCCAGGGGCCGGACACAGACAGGGGAGCGCTGAGGCGCATACGCAGGGCTCTGGAAGCTGACAGGCCCGTCAAGGAAACGCTGGTTAACTACCGTAAGAATGGCGAGCCGTTCTGGAACGAACTTGAGATTGTGCCCATTCCCATGGGGCCCGGCAGAAAGTCTTACTTTGCCTCGGTTCAGCGGGACATCACCCAGTCCAAAGAGCGAGAAGCAGAACTGCAGTCCTCCCGGGAAGAACTCAGCCGGGCGCAGGAAGGCATGCTGGAGCAGGAGCGCCGTCGCATTGCCCGGGACCTTCACGATGAACTGGGCCAGACATTGACCGCTCTCAAACTGAAGCTGGGGATTGCGGTGGAAGATATGCACGAGTTGCTTCCCGGCAATATCCGTCGCCTGGAAGAAGCAATTGAATCAGTGGACGGTGCCGTCGAAAAGGTACGGGAAATTTCATCAAATCTGCGCCCTGCCATGCTCGACGACCTTGGGTTTGAAGCCGCAGCCGAGTGGTTTCTCAACAAGTGCGCCGGGCGGGATGGCCTTGATATCAGTTGGTCTTCTGAGCCTCCGGGAAGTAGCCGGGTAAAAGGCGATGTTGCCACCGCTCTGTTCCGTATTCTGCAGGAATGCATGACGAACGTAAGCCGCCATTCGAACGCTTCGGCCGTCACAATCAACTATCAGGAAACCGACGACAAGGCAGCCCTGGAAGTCCGGGACAATGGTTCAGGGTTTGATCCGGGGCGTATCAGAAAATCCGGCCTGGGGCTTGTTGGTATCCGCGAACGTATCGCGATGCTGCGCGGTGCCCTTACGGTCGAATCCGCCGCCGGTAAGGGTGCCCATATCCGGGTAGAGCTGCCACTGGAGGCGGCAAACAATGATTAGTGTTTACATAGCGGACGATCACAGCATTGTTCGCGAGGGGATGCGGTCACTGATTGCGTCTGCCCCTGATATGGAGGTGGTCGGCGAAGCGCCGGACGGCGATCAGGCGCTGAAAGAAGTGCCGTCCTGCAGCCCCTCGGTGTTTCTGATGGACATGAGCATGCCCGGCTGCTCGGGCCTCGAATTGATTGAAAAGGTTCGCAGGCGGGCACCGGATACCCGGGTTCTGGTGCTCAGCATGCACCGGGAAGATCATTACGCAACACGGTCGATCAGATCAGGTGCCCACGGGTTTATTGCCAAGACGCAGCCACCCGCGGAAATACTGGACGCGTTGCGTAAAGTGGCCGGAGGACAGGTCTACATCACCAAAGAACTCTCCGACAGGCTGGCCATGGAGGCGCTGACGGGCAACCCGAACGAGCAACCCCATGCCCGTCTGACCAAACGCGAGTACGAAATATTCCTGGACCTGGCGCGTGGCCGCTCAGTGGGCGAAATTGCCGACAAACTGAATGTCAGTTCAAAGACGGTCAGTACCCACAAAGCCCGCCTGATGGAAAAGCTCAATGTCGCCAGCATTTCCGAGCTTGTACGCTATGCCCTGGGGCAGGAGCTCCTGTAACCGATGGTAGGGGATCCCCTAGTCAGTTTCAGCGCCCGCTGATAACACTTTCTTTACAGAACGCGCACCGTCCAGTAAAGATACATATTAGGTGCGTGCAATGAAGCAAACCGATACCATCTGTGCTGACAGCGGGTCGTTTTCAATGACCGGTTTGCCGGTACGGCAGAGTCTGGCCAAAGCCGTGGCGGACGCGGAAACACAGGGCCAGCGGGTAGCAGTGCTTGTCATCAAGGTGAGTGACCTGTGTCAGGTCAACCATGGTCACGACTACGAAACCGGCGACAAGGTCATTGCGGAACTCATGAGCCGTATTAGCCGCAGGCTCGTTGATGGCCACCTTGTCGGCCGGCTCGGTGGCGGCCACTTCCTTGCAATCACTCGTTTTGATCAGCAAACCGGCGATTCCGGCGCCATTATTAAACAGCTGATTGACGACATAGCCCGGCCCATTGATTTCCCCTCCGGCACCGCCTACGTCAGTTGCGCCATCGGCGCCAGTATATTGACTGACGACACCCGCATGTCTGATGAACTGCTGTGCAACGCGGAACTGGCCCTTCGCCGCACGAGTTGTGGCAGCTACACTTTTTACCGCCCCGAATTCCGGGACGACCTGAACAACCGACTCGCCATCCGGTCAGCATTGGCGGGGGCACTGGACAGAGACGAACTCTATCTGGTCTACCAGCCACAGGTGTGCTGGCATTCGGGAAAGGTGTTCGGCGTTGAGGCCCTTCTGCGCTGGCAATCAGCGACCCTGGGCACGGTGACCCCGGATCGATTCATTCCGGTCGCCGAAGAAGCAGGCCTGATGCCGCAGATTGGCGCCTGGGTGATGAACCGTGCCTGCCTGCAGGCGCGGGAATGGCTGGATGCGGGCACACCCGTGCGGATAGCCGTCAACGCCTCGGCGGCGCAGCTGGAAACCGGGGATTTTGTGGCCCGTGTCAGCGATACCCTGACCCTTTCGCGGTTGCCGCCATCCCTGCTGGAAATCGAGGTCACTGAAAGCATGTTGGTCCGTGAGCTGCAGAACAACCGGGAAACCCTGGCGGCTATTCGGGATCTGGGTGTCAAACTCGGGCTGGATGATTTTGGCACCGGCTACTCCAGCCTTGCCTACCTCCGGAACTTTACCTTTGACACCCTGAAAATTGATCGGCTGTTTACCAGCAGTTTAACGGAAGAAAGCCACGCAGACGTGCTGGTCCGAGCCATCATTGCCATGGGTGAGGAGCTGGGGCATGAAGTCATTGCTGAGGGCATCGAAACCCATGCCCAGAAAGCCGCGCTGATTCAGCTCGGGTGCAGCCGGATGCAGGGCTTTCTGTTTGGCAGGCCGATGCCTGCCAGCGAACTCGGGAAGATGCTACGCGCCACACCCACGTCAACCTCGGAAAGGCCCGGATTGGCTGTCTTAATATAGCCCCTACTCGTCCGGATATTTACTGTGTACCCGGCTCATCAGAAACAGGGCCGTTGCCAGAACCAGCACCGAAACGTTTTCAGACAAGCCGCTGCAGGGCGATGGCAAAACGGGCTGGTCCTGATAAGGTGACGGTACGTACCCCTTCACATAAGCCATAGGTTACTGCTTCCGGGAGCGATACCCATGAAAACAGCCATAGGACTCGCCGTTCTGATTTTCACTCTGAGCCTCAACGGCTGGGCCCAGGAGATCGATTACGACAAGCGCAATATGCATATCTTCTGCACCGCCCACCTGACGATCATGAGTGAGTCGCTCGACGGTGGCGGCGAACAGACGGATGCGCTGGCGTATCTGTCCAATATGCATCGCGATGAAGCCGGGAAATTGGGCGCGACCAGAGAACACTTCGAAGATGTATCCGGTTATCTGGACAAAATCCGACGCGACAACCAGCAAAAATGGAAGCAGCTGTCCTATCAAAGCAAACAGGTCTGTCTGCCCGATGCCTGATTCCGCCGAGCCAAAACAGAATACAGGCGTCAAAACCCGGATCCTGTTCCGGTCAGAGCGCCTGAACATCTATCTGGTCCGCTATCCCCAGGGCCACAAGGTGGGTCCCCACGTGGACATGGTTTCCCGGGGTCGGCTTTACAAGCTCAACTGGGTGGTCTCGAAACCAGGAGCGGGGGGCGAGTTCATTTGCGAAAAAAACATTTTCAACCTGTTCGGGCGGCTGTACCTTTTCCGGCCGGATCTATATCAGCATCGTGTTTCGAGGATTGAGCGCGGCAATCGGTGGCTGCTGAGTTTTGCGCTGACTCGGGGGTGATTCGATTCTTCTGAGTTTTACAGAAACCGCGTAAGAACCCAGCCGGCTGCGACAATGTGCGCCAGGGTAATCAGCACTGAAAGGCCGTGGAGAAGACCAAAGCGACGCTTGTTGCCGGCATCACTGGCACTGTTGATTGCCGGCATGAGCAGCTGCCGCGTTGGTATGGTCGTCACGGCAATGATGGACAGTATCACGCCGCTCACAATGTCCGACGCAAAAACCAGCACCGCGGCGGCAACAGAGGTCCCGATAACCAGCAAATAGAAAACCGGAAATGCCCGGCGCAGAGAGGCGCCCGCCGTATCCGGCGGAAGCACCCTGAAAAGAAAACCGGCGAAACCCGCCGAATAGAGAACCATGCCACCAAACAGTGCGGCGCAGAGCAAGAGGGCCGTAGCTTCCATAATGAACTCCCAGGCAGAAACTGATATCTGGTCAGTACGAGCATTCCGCCTGAAAAGGCCAAAAGCCAGCGGCACCTCTACTCCGGTTTCGAAAGGCTAATGGACGCAGGTTATTGGGCGTTGGCAGACGGATATAATTTCAGAAGGGCGCCGGTACGTGATAACTTCTCCGGACCAAGCCATCACCTGAAGCCAATGGAGAACCGCTATGACCCTGCACCTTGAACTCGCACCACTGATCAGCCTTGGTGCCGGTATCGGCATCCTGGTATTTCCCAAGCTGCTCAACTATATCGTTGCCGGGTATCTGATTGCTCTGGGCGTACTCGGGCTCCTGGGACACTCTTTTTAAGCGCACTGAGAGCTAGTTGTTCAGTCAGGAGGGCCCATAATGATTGATGAAAACGACATGAAGCATCTTGACCGCTGTGTCGAACTGGCGACCCAGGCTTTGGACACCGGCAATCCTCCCTTCGGCGCCGTGCTGGTGGACGAGCACGGAGACGTCCGATACGAGGGCCACAACCTCACCGTTGACGGCGACAACACGCAACACCCGGAGCTTGCAATTGCCCGCTGGTCCGCCGCCAACATGACGCCTGATGAACGTTCAGCCGCCACCGTATATACCTCGGGAGAGCACTGTCCCATGTGCGCGGCGGCCCACGGTTGGGTAGGCCTTGGGCGGATCGTTTATGCCAGCTCCTCGGAGCAACTGGCATCCTGGCTGGACGCGCTGCATGCAAACCCGCCACCCGTGGCCACTCTGCCAATCCATGACGTCGTACCGGGCGTGCCCGTGGAAGGCCCGTTCCCGGTCATGGCCGAAGCTGTCCGTCAATTACATGCGCGCTATCAGAAAGCCCTCAGCGCCCGCTCCCAATGATCCAGACGCCCAGCGACACCTGCCATTGAGGGAAATCATGACTGAATCAACGCCACTACAGGCCCTGCTTGATACCTTACCTCAATGCGGCCGGGTCGAATGGATCGGCATCCGCCCTGCCCGCGGCGAGTCCATGACAGCGCTTGATCGCGTTAAGATCACCCCCGGCAAAGGCCTGGAAGGCGATCGCTTCAAGGGTCGCGAGACCAGCAAGCGGCAGGTAACCCTGATTCAGCAGGAACACCTGCATGCCATTGCTTCCTGCCTGCAGAATGACGCGATTGAACCGCAGGTTTTCCGGCGTAATATTGTGGTCTCTGGCCTGAACCTGCTGGCACTGAAAGGCAAAACCTTCCGCATCGGTGGCGTGATCCTCGAATACACGGGCCTGTGCCACCCCTGCAGCAAAATGGAAACGGCACTGGGTGCAGGCGGCTACAATGCGATGCGCGGGCACGGTGGCATCACAACGCGGGTCGTGGAAGGTGGTGAACTGGCACTCGGCGACAACGTGCAGGCCTGCCTGTGAGTCCCGAAGACTGGCAAGCCATCCTGGAGGTCATTCCTGACGCCAGGGACGGACTGACCCGCACCGAGCGAATCGTTCTTTATGTCGTCCGGCAAACCCAGCAGGAACTCGATGGGCGCAATGTTCCGACCGCGATGCTATACGGTCGGGTGCTGGAATATGTGGACATGAGTGAAGCGGAGCTTCATGTTTATCTGGACCGACTGGGAGTCAGAGGGGACGGGCGCTAAGACCACCATCAAATGGCAAGGTAGGTCTGGCGAAGTTCTTCATCTTCCAGAACCTCACTCGCCAGCCCGTCGAACACCACCTGACCGGACTCGAGAATCACCGCCCGGTCCGCCAGCTTCAGAGCGGCAACGGCGTTCTGCTCGACGATAACGGTGGTCATCCCCAGTGACTTGATTTCTCTCAGAGTGCGCTCGATTTCCTGGACAATGATGGGCGCCAGCCCTTCATAGGGTTCGTCCAGCAGCAGGAGCTTGATATCCCGGGCCAGCGCCCGACCGATGGCCAGCATCTGCTGTTCGCCGCCTGACAGGGTGGTGCCCTCCTGGTTGCGCCGCTCGCCCAGACGGGGGAACAACTCGAAAATACGATCAATCGACCAGCCGGCCGACGGTGCCAGCTGAGCCAGCTTCAGGTTTTCCATAACGCTCAGGCCGGGAATGATGCGACGATCTTCGGGAACCAGCGACAGGCCGCACTGGGCTGCCTGGTAAGCTTTCATGGTATGCAACGGCTGATGGTCCAGCCAGATTTCCCCGTGGGTAACGACCGGTGTGTCCACCCGGGCAATGGCTCGAAGGGTTGTGGTTTTTCCGGCCCCGTTGCGCCCCAGCAACGCGAGAATTTCACCCTCATGAATATTCATCGTCACGCCCTGAACGATATAACTCTCTCCATAATAGGCGTGCAGATCCCAGACCGAAAAATAGGCCGGCTTTGCAGGGTCTTGTGCCGTCTGTTGCTCTGCCATCATTTCCATTCCTTCACTTTGACCATGAGTTGTTCACTCCGACTCCACCGTTCCCAGATACGCTTCCTGCACCTTGGGGTGGCCTTTGATATTGGCGGGATGGTCCTCAACAATCACATGGCCCTGTGACAGCACGCTGATCCGGTCAGCCAGGCTGAACACCACGTGCATATCGTGTTCAATGACCACGAAGGTGATGTTGTGGGCGTCATTGATGGTTGTCAGCAAATCAATAGTGTTGTTGGTATCAGACCGTGACATACCCGCCGTGGGCTCATCCAGCAACAGCAGCTTGGGTTGCTGGACCAGACACATCGCCATTTCCAGCCTTCGCTTGTTGCCCCGGGACATGGCGGACGCCGTCTGATGGCGCTCATCAATCAGCCCGACATCTTCCAGGATTTTTTCGGCCTTCTCGCGGATGGCCGTCTCCTTCGCCAGTGACTTGAGAGGCGAGATATGAAACGCGCCATCCCGATGGGCAAAGGCCGGAATCATTACATTTTCCAGAATACTTAACTCGGAAAATACCTCCGGTGTCTGGAATACGCGGCTGATGCCAGCCTGGTTGATCTGGTAGGGCTCCAGCCCCAGGAGGCTTTTATTATCGAAAGTCACCGTGCCACTGTCCGGCACCAGCTTGCCAATGAAGCAGTTCAGCAGGGTGGACTTGCCCGCGCCGTTGGGTCCGATAATGGCGTGAACGGTGTTTTCCTGGATCGACAGATTCACATCATTCAACGCCAGTAGGCCGCCAAACCGCTTGTTAACGCCTTTTACCTCGAGTATTGCCACGGCTATGACTCCCTCGTGTTGACGGAACTGGATGACGGTCCCTCTGACGATCGTTTTTCATCCGTGGAATCGGTGTCAGCGCGGTCGGCAGGAGCTTTGCGGGCCTGCGACAATCGCTTAAACAGATTCAGGATCCGCGTGGCACCCTCCACAAGGCCGCCCGGCAAGAAGATCACCACCAGCATGAAGATCAGGCCCAGCGAGATGTGCCAGCCGCTGCCCAGAAATGGCGATACGACGGCTACCAGAAAATCGGCCAGCCCCTCCGGCAATGCCGAGAACCAGCCCTGAACCACCGATTCATTGATGCGGCTGAAAATATTCTCGAAATATTTGATGATGCCCGCGCCGAGCACCGGCCCTATCAGGGTACCGGCGCCGCCCATGATGGTCATCAGCACGACTTCACCCGAGGCGGTCCACTGCATGCGCTCCGCCCCGGCGAGCGGGTCCATACACACCAGTAAGGCGCCTGCCAGCCCTGCGTACATTCCGGAAATAACGAACGCCGTCAGTGTGTAGGGTCGGGAATTGAAACCGGTATAGTTGAGCCGGGTCTGATTGCTTTTGACCGCCCGCAGAATCATTCCGAACGGGGACCGGAATATGCGCAGTGACAGGTAGAACATGCCGATCAGAATCAGCGCGCTGATATAGAATCCGACGTTGAACTGCAGCTCCATCCCTAGAAACGGCACCACCGCCGTATCCCCCATCTCCAGCCCGAACAGGGAGGGCGATGCCAGTCGGCCAGCCTCAGTGGCGCCATCCAGAATGCGAGGGTCATCCAGATCAAGCTGCAACCCGGTTTCGCCGTTGGTGATGGGAGTCAGCACCGAGTACGCCAGGTTGTAGGACATCTGGGCGAACGCCAGGGTCAGTATGGAAAAGTAGATACCGGACCGTCGCAAGGAAATAAAGCCGATCAACAGCGCAAACAGGCCGGAAACCACCACGGAGAAAATAATGGCCGGCAAAATGTTGATGCTGAGCAGCTTCATCATCCAGAGCGCCGAATAACTCCCCACACCCAGGAAGGCGGCGTGACCGAACGACAGATAGCCGGTCAGTCCGAACAGGATATTGAAACCGATGGCAAAGATGCCGTAGATGACAAATCGCTGCATCAGGTCCGGATAACCTGCGCCTACAGGCGCAAGGATCAGCGGGCCGGCCAGCACAATAATCGTAAAGAGGATCATCAGCGTCCGGTCATTATTGGTTCGAAGTGTTCTCAGCATGGCATCAAGTCTCCATTACGCCTTTGCGCCCCATGAGTCCACGGGGACGGGTCAGCAGAATAATGACTGCCACGAGGTAGATAATGACCTGGTCGATCGAGAATCCGAGCAGGAAGTCTTTTACTTCCGGCATGGACGCGAAACTCTGCAGGATACCCAGCAGGAAACCTGCCGCTACCGCACCTGCCAGTGACCCCATACCGCCTACAACCACCACCACGAAACACAGCACCAGAAAGTCCATGCCCATGTGATAGTTCGGGGACAGTATCGGTGTGTACATCACGCCCGCCAGACCGGTTACTACAGAGGCCAGACCAAACATCGCGGTAAACCGTTTGTCGATGTTGATGCCCAGCAAACCGACGGTTTCCCTGTCCGCCATACCGGCCCGCACCACCATTCCAAAGGTGGTATAACGCAAAAATGCGAAGATACTCCCGATGACGACTGCCGCAAAAAGGAAGTAAACCAGCCGCCAGATCGGATAGACCAGGGAGTTCTCCGCCATGCCGATCCATACGCCAACATCAATAGAGCCCACAAAAGCCTCCGGTGCCGGCTGGGGGATCGGGTTGGCGCCATAAACCGATTTAATGACTTCCTGCAGGACAATCGCCAGCCCGAAGGTCACCAGAATCTGATCGGCATGCGGCCGCTTGTAGAAATGCTTGATCAGGCCCCGCTCCATGACGATGCCAATCAGCAGCATGACCGGTATGGCAAAAAGAATGGACCAGAACACCGAGTAATCGATCATCGTCGCGCCCAACTCACCGAACCAGAGTTCGACATAGGGCGTCTGGATTTCCAGGGGCGTGCCCCAGGGACTCAGCTCGGTGTCGGAGAGCGTCACCCGCTCATAGGAAAGCAGATTGTTGAATGTAACCGTGCAGAACGCGCCGATCATAAACAACGCACCGTGGGCGAAATTCACTACACCCAGGGTGCCGAATATCAACGTCAGCCCCAGAGCGATAAGGGCATAGGCGCTGCCTTTATCCAGCCCATTGAGTACTTGCAGAAGGATGGCATCCATCGGTATTTACCTTGTTTGACAACAGGCGCCCGTACGGGGACAGGCATATCAAGATCGGGCTATTAAGAAATGCACCGGCCCCGGCGGCCAGTGCATCTCTTATCAGAGGAAGCCCAGGTGCCTGGAATCAGACGCCTGGATTACACTTGCCGAGAGATCCTCCCGCGAACATCGGATGCTCTGGATCATAGGTGACCTTGTCTGCAGAGGTCACGTTGACCACTTCCAGCAAGTCGAACTCGGACGTCGGGTTTTCTTTACCACGAACCACCAGCACGTCTTTGAAGCACTGATGGTCCTCGGCGCGATAGAGAGTCTTGCCATTGCCCAGGCCGTCAAACTCAAAGTCTTCGAGTGCTTCGACAATGGCACATGGGTTGAAGCTGCCGGCACGTTCGGCGGCATCAGCGTACAACAGCGTCTGCACATAACAGGTATGCGCGGCCTGTGACGGCGGCTGGCCATATTCTTTGCCAAAGGAGTCAACAAAGGCTTTCGAACCTTCGTCCTGCAGAGACCAGTGCCAGTTGGTGGACCCGAAAATGCCTTTGACGTTTTCACCGGCACCACGTGCCATCAGACGGGAATAAAGCGGTACGACGATTTCAAACTGCTTGCCGTTGACGGTTTTCTGGCGCAAGCCGAACTGAACGGCGTTGGTCAGTGAGTTCACCATGTTGGAGCCATAGTGGTTCAGGATCAGCACATCCGCTCCGGAGTTGGTTACCGGCGCGATATAGGATGAGAAATCCGTGGCCGACAGGGGCGTACGAACAGCATTCACCGTTTCCCAGCCGAGTTCTTCCGTCGCAGCCTTCATGGACTGTTCCTGCGTCCAGCCCCAGGTGTAGTCGGCCGTCAGGTGGTAGGCTTTACGGTCGTTGCCATACTGCGCTGACAGTACCGGCGCCAGCGCTGCGGCTGACATGTAGGCGTTGAAGAAGTGCCGGAAGCCGTTGGCTTTTCTGTCTTTGCCTGTGGTGTCGTTGGAGTGGGTCAGGCCGGCCATGAAAATGACACCGGCGTCCTGGCAAAGCGACTGGACAGCCACCGCTACACCGGAAGAAGAACCGCCGGTAATCATGATGGCACCGTCTTTCTCGATCATCGCCCTTGCCGATGCGCGGGCGGCATCCGACTTGGTCTGGGTGTCGCCAGTTACATATTCGACCTTGCGGCCGAGAATACCGGTGCCCTTGAGCATCTGTGACGAAAAGGTGTTCAGCATGCCGCCGTCGCCTTCACCGTTCAGATGTTTCACGGCCAGTTTGTAGGCGCGCAATTCATCGGCACCCTCATCCGCATAGGGACCTGACTGGGGAACGTTGAAACCCAGCACGACACTGCCTGGCCCCGGTTCATTCATGTAGGCACTGGCGGAACTGGAGAAAATCGTTGGAGCGACAAGTCCAGCGCCAAGAACAGCGCTGCCTTGAAGAAACTTGCGTCGATTCAGATAGTAATTGGACATGTGTTTCTCCGAAATTGTTCTTGTTTTAGGTCACTGGACACCATTGATTATTTTTTATTCAGATGCCCCCACATCCCTTAACTTTTCAGAGCTCGATCAATTAAGCAACAAGAGTTGATGCAAGTTACAACTAATGTCTAATAATTGGAGATGGCCCGAAAAGCGCACCACAACAGGGCGGAGGTAACGGGCGCGCACCCTGGCCGCCCGCCAGTTGAAGAATTTGTCTGACATTGTGCAGTCATGAAAAACACGCAGGGCCGGGGGCTTTCCCCCAGCCCTGTTACTTGACTGGCGGTGTGGGCCGGATCAGTATCTCGTTCACATCGACATGGGCGGGTTGAGACAGGGCATAGATCACCGAATTGGCAACGTCCTCCGGTTTCAGTGCTGTCTCCGGTTGCTGATCGAAGAAAGGCGTGTCCACCATGCCAGGCTCAATCAGCGTGACCCGGACGCCCGTTCCCCGCAATTCTTCGCGAGCGCCATAGCCAATCGCCGACACGGCCCACTTCGTGGCGCTGTACATGGACCCCGGAATGGTCGCCCGTCCCGCGGCTGAACCGGTCAGAAGCAGATGACCACGGCTTTCCTTGAGGGCGGGCAGGCAATACTGCAGAGTCAGGCCAACGCCGTAGATGTTGGTCAGGATCATATCCCGCCAGGCGTCCGTGTCGGCTCCGCTGAAGCCACCCGGGGAGCCGCCGCGACCGGCATTGGCGAACACCGCATCAATTCGCCCGAAGGCCTTCAGCGCCTGATCAACCATGGCTTTCTGGTCCTCTTCGCTCTGGACATCGCAACGCACGCTGATCGCCCTGTCTGAACCAAGCTCCTGATACAGACTTTCAAGTTTTTCTTCCGAACGGGCCGCCAACACTACACGGTAACCGTTTTTGACGGCAGCGCGGGCCGTCGCCGCACCAATGCCCGAGGATGCACCGGTAATCAGAAGCACCGGATCTGTCATAACAATCTCCTTTCTCAGCTATTTAAGTGTGTAGGTTGCCCCTACGTTAACGATCCTCAACGAGACTTCCGCGTCAAACGGGCCTGCAAACCGTTATGCGGCACCCAGATGGGCAATGAGGTCGTCACAGGAGCAATCGATGATGCTGACATTCCGAAACCCCATGTTTCCCAGCGCCGCCGCTGCCAGCGCGGCGCGCCCACCTGTTGCACAATGCAGAACAATCGCACGGTCAGGGTCCGTGGTGTGATCGGTAATTTTCATTTCAAGCACACCGCGGGGAATATTGATGGTCCCGGCAGGCCGCTTTTCAGCGACTTCCCCCGGCTCGCGCACATCAATCACCAGGGCGTCGCTGTTTTCGCCAACAAGTTCTTTGGCCGCCCGGGGCGTCAGGCAATGAATGGATGATTTGGTTTCCGCTACGATCTCTTTAAGCGTTTTCAGGCCCATAATGACTGGCTCCATATTGATTGTTGAATACCTCAGGATAACCGCATCCACCTTGCCATTGGCAAGCTGATTTGCAGCCTGCTCCGCTTTCATATCCACCAGGGTGATATCGGTGAGGGGGCAACCGATTGGTCAGAAATATGGGCAAGAACCTGCCCGGGAATGGTGATTATTTTCCTCGCTGGCTGCGAAGCCAGCACCACAGCGGATGATTATTACGGTTACGATGACAGTTACCACACCCACGGCCATTATTTGAGTTTTTCACGGTACCACGCCGACTGTCACCAGTTGGTGGGCGCGACTTATTAGCTATTTGGCCATGTGCCCGACATAGGCGGCGGTAAACGCCGTTTCCTGAAAGGCCTTTAAGCCGGTCTCGGCAAACGGAATCGGCAAGGGGTTCGCTACCAGTGTGGACTTGATCGTTGCAGGCGAAAGCAGCCTGACCGCCGGCCCGTTCGTGGGAATCAGCTGAATGGCCGCCTCAAGCTTGAAGCTGATAGCGCCGCCGGCAAATTTACCTTTCGGCATGCGTTCCTTGATAACGACGCTGGTCACCCCGTGCCCGGTCATCAGTTCGGCAAACGCTGACTGGAACTGCTGCAGATCCTCCCGGGTGTGGTTTTTGTTGAGCGACAGCTTGCGCACTTTGCACTCTGGCAAGCTGAACTGGCCTCGATCCAGATTCAGCAGGCACATCACCGCATCGCTGCCCGCCAGTTCAACGCCACAAATGATCATTACAAACTCCTGAATGCCCTCAACCGCAGCATTTTTTGAATTTCAGACCACCGCCACAACGGCACGGGTCATTGCAATTTTTCTCCTGATTTATCGCTGCGAGGCTCTCACGCCCTGCCAATCCTCAGTATCCAGCTCGGGCTTCTGAGCGCGAAAGCGGGCGTAAAGCTCTATGCCCTGCTGGTCTTCCAGAATATCAACCTGAATACCTTTTTCCTGCAAAAAGGCCTCGGTGCCGGACGCATTTGTCATATCGCCCACGACCACCCTGCCAAACCCGCGCATGAAGAGCAGCGTTGCACACACTTCGCATGGGCTCAGACTGGTATAGATCGTGGTGTCGCTGAAATCGATTCGACCGGCATCGCGAAGGGCGGAGGTCTCACCATGGTTGTAAGGGTGCTCTTCCTGAACAAGCGTGTTATGCCCCTTACCAACAATTCTCCCTGTCGGGTTATGCACAATCACAGCACCAATCGGGCAGCCCCCTTCATCATAGCTTTTTTGCGCCAGCAGCACGGCGACACGCATGAAATCGGCATCGGATAGTCCCTGCGCAAATTCCTCATCCATCAGACTGGGCAAGCTTTTCGTCGGCATATGAGCCACCGCTTTTAATGCCTGCTCGGATGGCTCTGTCTGCTTATTCAGGAGTGTTTTCATAGTCAGTCGGTCGCGATCCTTTTGCTGGCTCACCTCAGGTGCTTGCGGGCATAAAGCCGGAGCGTTCCGCGAACGGTCACATCCAGTTGGCTCCCCACTGTGTAATCCCCGGGCACCACGTAGCTGGCCCGGTCTTCGGAAATCAGTTTCTCTATTTTTTCCTGGGTTCTGCCCTCACCCCAATTCTGTCCGTCAAACACCGCGATACTGCATCCGCCCTGGGTTTTCACCATTTTCATCGCCGGGATATCAGTATCACCGTCACCGAAATAAATCATGCGGTCGAAAGGAAAAGGGCGGTCCTGGGGTTCGGTATACTCGTTCACCCTCTGGTTGTCCCAACTGTTTTCGATGCCTTTATTGATACGGAACAGGTACTGGGTCTTGGTAGTGTAATTGATGGCAACGGTGGGCCATTTGGCATCGCCGGTTTTTTCATCGTAATGGTATCGGCATCCGAATATCCTCCGGAAATGCCCGGCTATCGGTGTGCCCTTTATCATTTCTTCCAGGCCGCTGGAGACGACGTAATGGCTCAGCGCAATGCCATGATCCTGGGCAAAGCGGTTGATGGACTCGAACCAGTCGTCGACCCCGGGGAACAGCGGTATGGATTCGCCGTGATGCCTGAGGCGCTCGGGCGACAGCTCTGTTTGTTTGCCAACGTCATGGGCCTGCAACGCCAGTTCGCCAAGGTAAGTCAGTATCTCATCGCCGTCCCGCTCGCCGTTTTTGCGCTGAACTGTCGACCAGAATTCCGAGTCTTCGCCCAGCCCTAGAGCGGGCATCAATCCGTGCTCGGCACAGTTTCCCCGTGCCAGCGTGCCGTCGAAATCGTAAACCAGGGCGCACTTCATCGCTCGATTCCTTCTCGTCATAAGCATGGGCGAAGTACAGCATTTATCGCCCGGACACACCAACATATAATAGACCGGTGCGCGTATACTGCGGCTGTACAACCGGAAACCTGTCACTCCTGCGAGGAACATGCCCATGGCTGACGAAGACACATTGCACGCCCTGAAAACCGCGTTTACGTTCATGCCCCAACCGGTGGAAATCAATCGGTTTGAATACGGCGACGACGCCGAAAGAATTCTTGCCCAGGTCAATTTTGTACGGGAAGTTCTGCTCAGACACGGCATTGATCCGGAGGAAGTCCCTGGCGACATCAACCCGAGCTCGTCACCGAATTCCTGCTACTGAACCGGCGACCGCCCGACAACTCAGGAGACCCGAATGCCCTACCAGTTTGAAGATCTCAAAAAGAGCTGCCACACAGAATGGCGCGACTATATCGAGCATGATTTTGTGCAGCAGCTGGGCAACGCATCACTGGAGCCCAGGGCCTTCCAGCATTACCTGAAACAGGACTACCTGTTCCTGATCCAGTTTGCCCGTGCGTTTGCGCTGGCCGCCTACAAAAGCCCCACGCTGTCAGACCTTCGGCAGGCCAAAGACGGATTGCAGGCCATCGTGGATGTGGAACTGGACCTGCACATCAGTTACTGCAGGGAATGGGGTATTACCGAGGAGGAGCTTGCCAATCTGCCGGAAGCACGCGCCACTCTTGCGTATACACGCTACGTTCTGGATGCAGGCAACCGCGGCGATCTGCTGGATCTGCACGTTGCCCTGTCGCCCTGCATGGTGGGTTACGGTGAAATCGCCAACTGGCTGAACAGCCGGGCTGAGACCGTTCGGGGCGACAACAACCCCTACGACGCCTGGGTCGCCATGTATGAAAGCGAGGAGTTCCAGCAAGCCATGCTGGCAGAGATCCAGTGGCTAGACGAGCGGCTGGCCGATGTCTCCCCGTCGCGGTTCCAGCAGCTTACCCGCATCTTCAGTGACGCTACCCGGCTTGAGGTTGATTTCTGGGATATGGGGCTGAATCAGCGTGACTGATCCCTGCCAGGGGCAAACCAGCCATCGCGCCTAGGCCGGTGGCTTTTCTTTCAGCAGATCCCTGATTTCACCCAGAAGGGTTTCCTGCCTGGTCGCTTCAGCCGGCGTCGCGGGCACTACCTCTTCTTTTTTCTTCAGCGAGTTCATCCACTTAACCACAAGAAAGACGGCAAACGCCACGATCAGAAAATCGACAACCGTCTGAATGAACATCCCGTAACTCAGCGTCACTGCCGCAACCTCACCAGCGGCCGGCTTAAGTACCACCACCAGTTCGCTGAAATTAATGCTGCCAAGCAGCATCCCCAGCGGTGGCATCATAATATCGGCCACGAATGACGACACGATCTTTCCAAAAGCCACACCGATAATGATGCCAACGGCCATGTCCATGACATTGCCCCGCATCGCGAACGACTTAAATTCCTTGATTATACTCATGAGCCGCTTCTCCATTAGGCATCTTGCGAATCTAAGCCTCTGGATGTCGTTTGTACAGTTCTAAAAACGGCTCAACTCAACAAACGTTCTTTCGCCTCATTGATCCGCGCCGCGAGATAATTACTACCCCCCCGGTCCGGATGCATCTTCTGCATCATCCGGCGGTGGGCCTGGATAATTTCTTCCCGGCTGGCGCCGGGCTCCAGCCCGAGAATATCCAGGGCGTCGCTCTCGGTCAGAGGGCCGCCGGCATGGCCGGATTCGCCCCCGTGTCCTGATTGCTCCTCATCGCTGCGAGCCTCGTCGTCGGCGCGCCAGGAGTCTCCAAACCTGCGGTCCAGATAGGTTTCCAGCAACCGGGCAGAATCCTCATCCTGCGACCGGCAATACTGCAATAGCTCGATGAATTCGGCCTCACTCAGATCCGCCAGAGCCCGGCCTTCCATAGGGCCTTTCAGGACGGTGCCACTCATGGTTCCCGAGTCATGGTCCAGGCTCATATCGAGGATATCGCTGGACACATTGGACTGGTTGCCGGGTTTGGCTTTTGCACCGCCGCCGCCCATACGACCCGCTAACAGAGAGGGCAAAAACCGGCGCAATAGCGGAAAAAGAAAGGCCAGCGATGCGAACAGAAAATGCAGCCGTCCGGTAATGGCCAACACAACCACCAGCCCGACACTGGCCATCAGGGCCAGCTTGATAATGGCCGGTTTCAACTGGCCGGGCGGCTGATTACGCAGCCATACCCAGGCAACAACCGACAGGACAATGACCAGTAGCGTTATTGGCACTCAGGTACTCCGGGCCTTTACGCCCATTGATGACTTGCAGGTGACTGAAGGATGAAACGAGTGCTATCGGATTTGCCGGGTCAGGCGCTTCACCTCCGCGGAACTGCGGCTGGAAAAATCCTGCAGCGCCCTGGCGCCTCCCGAAGCATAGACCGCAACAGCGGCCATAAGATCCTTGAGCACCTGCGGGCTGTTGCGATCAAAAGGCACATAGGCGCCGCCGGACAGCTTGCTCACCTGCTGGAACACGGCCCTGGCGTGTGCATCCGGGCCCTCATGGAACATGAATACCGGCGTTTTCAGCATGCCCAGTTCGCCGGCGGTATGGCAGAGATCATCCACCGGTTCTTCGCAGCAATCTCCGATAAATACCACCGCCCTGACCGGCTTTGTGCGGGTTTCTTTCACCGCGTGGGCCAACACCCGGCTGATCTGGGTGCGGCCACCCAGGCAGGAAACGCCGTTCATCAGGTTCAGCAACTGACCGGTCTGGGTGACGAACCGGGTGGCCTTGAATTCGCCATAGCCCCGATAATAGCAAAGCTGGATAGCCAGCCCGCCCAGATCTCGGGTCGCCATGAACAGCTCACTTTGCAGGTGACAGGCCTGATCCCAGGTGGGCTCGCGGCTGCCGGTTGCGTCAAGGGCGAAAATCAACCGGCCCTGCCGTCCATCGTTATCCGGCAAAGTGCGAACCTGATTGATAAACTGGTCAATGTCCTGTTTACCGGATTTGCTGCGGACTTCTTTGTCAGCCATATGCGTCTGCCTTTTACTTAACGGGCTGAAGGCAGGTTGCCGCCCAGCATGTTTTCAACCACTGCGGCATTGTAGAAAGCTTCAACCGACCTGATTCTGTCGCCCTGCACCCGGAACCAGACTGCAAGCCGCACATCACCGATCGGTTCAAAGTGGGTCCGGTAATCCAGAACAGCGAATACGTGCTCACCGTCAGCACTGAGCTGGCGAAGAACCAGGTCTTTCTGAATGGCAACCATACCGAATTGATAGTTCAGCATGTCATCCCGGCTGAGGAAGCGCATATTGGGCCCGACATATTCAAATCCCTCAGAAGCCAGCAGGGCTTTTGCCTCATCCAGTCGCTGGGCATGAATATCAGCGATGAACTGCGCTACTAGGTCTTTTGGCTGCATAGGAAACTCCAGTTTGAGCCCGGGAAAGGTTTCTCTGGCCGGGTGCACATGGATACGTAAAAGAGATACGGCAACTGTCTACTTTTATACCAAAACTCGGGGCAGTGACAGTGCGGCTGCAGGTGTAACAGATTCCTGCCCGCGCTGTCACTGAAGGCTTCATTCGGGGAGCGGGCTCGAATTGGCCCGGGGTTCTGGAATAGAAATATACAATCTGGTTCGCGGGAGACTGGCTTCAAAAAGGAGCCAGCCCTGCGCGTAAAACAACGGTGATCATTGGCCGGCCCGGGCTCAGCGCACGATCATTACCGACACCTTGGAATGATGCACCACATGCTCGGCGTTGGGACCCAGCACATAATCGGCGAATTTGCGTTTGTTGTGGGAGGCCATAACGATCAGGTCCACTTCGAGTTTTTTCGCCGCCTTGATGATCGCCTCCCAGGGCGAGCCATCGACGATGATACTCTGCGCTTGAACATCCTCGGGCACGTTCTCCTTAATGAACGCGTGCTGCGCATCTTTTATCGCCTCACGGGCATTCTTGGCGAAGTCCTTGGGGAAATAGGACCCCACTATGGGCATATTATAGTCAGGCAGAACCGTGACTACATGCAGCGAGGCGCCGAAACTTCTGCATAGCGTCAAGGCGGTGGGAAGCGCCTTCGACCAGGACTCTTCCTCATTAAGGTCCACTGGCAACATGATCTTGCTGTACATGGCAAACTCCTTCAGGCGGTGGCGGTAACCGCCGTGTTGTCACGGCGCCGGCGCTGCATCATTACTATCAGTCCAAAGACCAGGAAGGCAGGAATCCACATCAGCTCCTTGGTCCAACGGTCTACAGGCGACAGCACCTCAATGATTTCCTGGTCGAAATCGAAGCCAAGTTCCTTCGCCTGGCTGCCATAGGCAACCATATCGACGGTGGCCTTGCCGTCCCTGATCAACAGGTCCATGCCCAGGTTGTCGAGCCGCTCCTGACCGGTCTCGCCGTCCGGCACTGGCAGGGTCATGAAGGTGGTCATGCGATCGCCATACGCATCAACACCTGCAATCTCCAGGCGCAAGGTAGCGTCTTCATCGGCGTCGCCCAGCGCTTCGACGAATTGTGCAGGAGGCACGGACTCATAGGGATCATGGATCATGTCCATCCAGAACCCGGGCCGGAACAGTGTGAACGCAATTAGCAGCAACACCATGGATTCATACCAGCGGTTGCGGGTGATCATGAAGCCCTGGGTCGCCGCGGCGAAGATCAGCATGGCGATGGTCGACACCACGAAGATCAGGATGCCCTGCATGAAGCTGACATCGATCAGCAACAGGTCGGTATTGAAAATGAACAGGAACGGCAGCGCCGCGGTACGAAGGCTGTAGTAGAAGGCCTGAAACCCGGTCCGGATGGGATCGCCACCCGAAACGGCTGCCGCCGCGAAGGATGCCAGCCCCACCGGCGGCGTAACGTCAGCCATAATGCCGAAGTAGAACACGAACAGATGCACCGCAATCAACGGTACCAGCAGGCCGTTCTCGGCCCCCAGTTGAACAATGACCGGCGCCAGTAGCGCCGAGACCACGATATAGTTGGCCGTCGTGGGCAGCCCCATGCCGAGAATCAGGCTGAGCACCGCCGTAAGCATCAGGATCAGCAGCAGATTCCCCATAGCGAGGATCTCCACCATTTCGGCCAGCACCAGCCCCACCCCGGTCTGCGACACAGCCCCGACGATGATGCCAGCGGTAGCAGTGGCGATGCCAATGCCGATCATGTTGCGGGCACCGGTGACCAGGCCAATCCACAGATCCATCGCGCCTTCACGAAGATCCAGACTCATATCGCTGCGCCCCCGGAAGATCGAGGTAATCGGGCGCTGGGTAAGAATGATGAAGATCATGAACACCGTTGCCCAGAAGGCCGAAAGCCCCGGCGACAAGCGCTCCACCATCAGACACCAGACCAGCACGACCACCGGCAGGATGTACTGCAGCCCTACCAGCACCGTGGGCCTGGTTTGCGGCAGCGAATAGATCGGCTGGTTGGGGTCGTCCACCTCGAGCTCGGGGTAACCGGCTGCCAGCTTGAGCAGAGCGATGTAGATCACTGTCAGGCCAACCGCGACCACCCAGGGTGTCGCCTCACCAAGGACCGGCTTCATCCAGCCAAGGCCGTAATAGACGGCCATAGCCGTCACCATCATCAACAGCAGACCCCCGAGAAAGCCCAGCACCTTGTTCATCAGCGGCTTGTGCGGATTGCTGCTTTCAAGACCCTGCATGTTGGCTTTCAGGGCCTCCAGGTGAACGATATAGACCAGCGCGATATACGAGATCAGCGCCGGCAGGAAGGCATGCTTGATGACCTCGACATAGGAGATGCCAACATACTCGACCATCAGGAAAGCAGCAGCGCCCATGACCGGCGGCATGATCTGACCGTTTACCGAAGACGCCACCTCGACGGCACCGGCCTTCTCGGCGGAAAAGCCAACGCGCTTCATCATCGGAATGGTGAAGGTGCCGGTCGTCACCACATTGGCGATGGACGAACCGGAGATCAGGCCGGTCATGGCCGACGCCACCACGGCAGCCTTCGCCGGCCCGCCCTTGTAGTGGCCAAGCAGCGAAAACGCCACCTTGATGAAATAGTTACCCGCCCCGGCCTTGTCGAGCAGGGCGCCAAATAACACGAACAGGAACACGAAACTGGTCGAAACCCCCAGCGCGATACCGAACACCCCCTGGGTGGTCAACCACTGGTGATTAATCAGCCCATAGAGGCTGACCCCGCCATGGGAGAGGATACCCGGCATCCATGGGCCAGCAAGGCTGTAGACAAGAAAGACCGATGCCACGATCATCAGCGGCGGGCCAAGCGCTCGGCGGGTCGCCTCAAGTAGCAGCAGGATCCCCGCCACCCCGATGATCACGTCCTGCGTTATCGGCGCACCGGGGCGCTGGGACAGTTGCTCGTAAAACATGAACATGTAAGCGCCGCAAAAGGCCGCCAGCGTGGCAAGCACCCAATCCTGGATGGGGATGCGGTCGCGGGGCGAACGCTTGAGTGCCGGATAGGCCATATAGGCCAGGAAAAGCGCAAAGGCCAGGTGAATGGAGCGCGCTTCCGTGGCGCTGAACACGCCAAAGCCCAGCATGAAGGGCACTGGCGAAGCGATCCATAACTGGAAGAGTGACCATGCGGCCGCAATGCTCACCAATAGCTTGCCAGGCATGCCGGCTGGTTTGCGGGCCCCTGTGTCACTGGAAGCGACCATGTCCTCCAGGTCGACACTCGAATCGCCAGATCTTTTGTTGTCGTCAGTCATTGTCAGCCCTACCAGCCGTCGATATTGTTATTGCGCTTGGAAAAGTCGAGAAAACGGCACTACCAACGCAATGCGCGGATACTTGAAGGCATCCGCGCATCAGTCACTCATTTGTAACAATCAGACCGGCTTCACTCGATCCAGCCCTGCTCACGGTAGTAGCGCGCAGCGCCTTCATGCAGCGGTGCGGACAGCCCCTGAGTGACCATGTCCTCGGCAACCAGGTTCTCGAAGGCGGGGTGTAGCTGCTTGAAGCGATCAAAGTTGTCGAAGACCGCTTTGACCGTCTGGTAGATAACTTCCTCATCCGCCTCAGCGGTGGTCACGAAAGTCGCCGCTACCCCGAAGGTCTCGACATCGTCCGGGTTACCCTTGTAGAGGCCGCCTGCGATGACGGAACTGCTGTAATAGGGATACTCGTTGACGATGCCTTTGATGTCATCGTCATTCAGCGGAATCAAACGGGCATCAACGGTGGTGGTGGCTTCCTGGATGGAACCATTGGGGTGGCCAACCACATAGACCATGGCGTCGATGTTGTTATCGGACAGGGCCGAGGCCTGCTCAGCGGCATCCAGCTGGGACGCCAGAGAGAACGTATCCATGGTCCAGCCTTTGGCGTCCATCACCACTTGCATGGTATTACGCTGGCCAGAGCCGGGATTACCGATATTGACGCGCTTGCCTTTCAGGTCATCCAGATTCTCGATGCCGGAATCGGCACGCGCCAGCAAGGTCAGCGGCTCGCCATGGACACGGAAGACGGCACGCAGATCCGGGTAGGCATCGCCCTCGAAGTTGCCGGTGCCGTTATAGGCCTGGTACTGGACATCGGACTGGGCGACACCCATGTCCAGTTCGCCCGATTTGATGCCATTGATGTTGGCAACAGAACCACCGGTGGACGGTGCATTACACTTGATATTGGCGTCTTCGAGACGATTGACCAGGCGACAGATTGACTGGCCGACCACGTAGTAGACTCCGGTCTGGCCACCGGTGCCAATGGTGATGAACTGCTCTTTGTCCTGAGCGATTGCAGGTGAGGCGAAGATGGCAGCACACAGCAGGCTGCCGGTAAACGCGGCGGAGAAAGAATGGCGTTTCATAAACACACCTTAATAGTTGTCATAGTGGTCTGAGGCAGCTGGCAAAAGCTACACCCAGCAGATTTACCAACGGCTTAATGGGGTATTTCCCGTTATTTCTCAGTCTAGTCCGGAGTTACGTTTAGTAAAGGTGAATTTTCAGATCTCAAACCACGATACGGGTGAACTAACAAAAACCGGCGGATGCGCTGGATGTGAACTGCTAGGTGCGCCACCGCACAGACCAGCAAGAGCAGCTGTTCTACTGTGAATCATGATGTGGCCAGGGAACAGCCAAAACAGGACGTTACATCAGGTGCGGCAAGGACCGCCGCGCGACCAAATTCAGGACTCTACATCAAGGAGGAATTGCAGATGAACAATATCGTTTATCTCGTGGGCGCTGTGGTTATAGTTTTGGCGATTCTTTCCTTTCTCGGCTTTCGCTAGCCGACCCCCCAACACACCACCCCGCCTTCCAGGGCAGGCAGGCTCCAATGGACGAAGCTATAGCCCAGACGGGCGACATCATTGTGTCCGAGTTTTCGGACTTCAATTCCCTGGGAGAAATGGTGGTTGTAGTGATCAGGCTACTGGTTGCTGCAGCTTTGGGTGGTCTGCTCGGGCTGGAAAGGGAACAGAAAGGCAAGGCGGCAGGAATACGTACTCATATGCTGGTGTGTATGGGAGCCGCCCTGTTTATCCTGATTCCGCAGCAGGCCGGGATTTCCGACACGGAAATGAGTCGGGTTATTCAGGGCGTGATTGCCGGCATTGGCTTTCTGTGCGCTGGAACAATTATTACCGGCAATAATGAAGAAAACGCCACCGGGCTCACGACCGCGGCCGGGATCTGGTTCACGGCAGCGATCGGAATTGCGGTAGGCCTGGGTCGGGAACAGACGGCCATCCTGTGTACCTTGCTGGCCTGGTTAGTACTTTATGTCGTGCCCATCCTCTCGCGCTCGATAGGCAGAAAATCCCTGCTTGACGACACCAGCGAAAAAGCTGCCGATATTCAGGCAGAAAACCCTGATATGAAAAGAAAATAACATGCAAAACCGGGACTTTTATCAACAGAAAGCACAGGCTCAAATTCGAAGCAAATGACGTAATCGCGAAACTGAAGCGTTAGACCTGCCCCCTTCTCTGCCCTGCTGCTTTATCTGGCAATCTGCGCCCCTGATGAATACACTGGCGCAGATTAAAGATACCGCAATTCACAGACCCACAGGCTTCATCCATGCCCGCATTGCGCCCAGCGAAAGGCCATGCTTGAACAGATGAGTTATACAGAGATGGCCGGTCAGGCGGTCAGCCTTGTGGCTCTGGGGCTGTGTATTATCGGCTTTGCCAGCAAGCAGGATGACCGGCTGATGGTGCTGCTGATCTCCGCAAACGTCGCCTTTGCCGTGCAGTTTGCACTGTTTGGAAGCTGGACCGCGGCAACGCTCAGCCTGCTGGTGATTGGCCGCATTCTCCTCGCCCGACGCTACCTGGGCAACTGGAAAATCATGCTGGCGGTGCTTGCAGTCAACCTGATAGCCGGGGCGCTGACCTGGCGCAGCCCCGTGGACTTCTTCGCCATAGCCGCTGCCATCTTTGGCACTGTGGGCATGTTCATGCTCCGGGGTATTCCGATGCGCCTGATGCTTGCTGCGGCCGCCCTCGTCTGGATGCTGAACAACATCCTGATTGGCTCAGTTGGCGGAACCCTTGCGGAGGCCATGGTCATGGTGACCAACTTCATCACCATCTATAGACTGACAAAAATGAAAGGTCGTTACCCGCAAGCGTTCGAAAAAATCTAGCCACTCATTATAGGCGCCATCACCATGATCGATTTCCGCAGCGACACCGTTACCCGCCCCACCGCGGAAATGCGTGACGCAATGGCCAGCGCCGAGGTTGGCGACGACGTTTACGGTGATGACCCGACCATCAACAGCCTGCAGGCCTTCGCGGCCGAGCGTCTGGGCTTCGAATCGGCGCTGTTTACAGCGACTGGCACCCAGGCCAACCTTCTGGCAATCATGAGCCACTGTGGCCGGGGCGATGAATACCTGTGCGGCCAGTCCGCTCACAACTACCGTTACGAAGGCGGTGGCGCCGCCGTGCTTGGCAGCGTGCAGCCGCAACCGATCGACAATGAGCCGGACGGCAGTATCGATCTTGAAAAGGCCCGGGCAGCCATCAAGGCCGATGACTTCCATTTCGCCCGCACTCGTTTGCTCTCCCTTGAGAATACCATCGGCGGCAAAGTACTCTCCCTTGATTACCAGCAGCAGGCCCGGGCTTTCTGCAATGACCACAATCTGCTGCTGCACCTCGATGGCGCGCGGATATTCAATGCCGCCGTGAAATCCGGATGCGACGTCACCAGAATAACCAGCCACTATGATTCTGTCAGCGTCTGCCTCTCAAAGGGCCTGAGCGCGCCTGTCGGTTCGTTGCTGCTGGGCTCGGAGGCGTTTATCAGACGCGCAACCCGATTACGTAAAATGGTCGGCGGCGGTATGCGCCAGGCCGGCATTCTGGCCGCCGCGGGGCGAATCGCCCTGGAACAGGGGCCGCTGAGGCTGCAGGAAGATCATGAAAACGCCGACTACCTCAGCGCCGGACTGGCCGGCATTGCGGAACTGGAAATCAACCCCGCCAGTACCCAGACCAATATCGTCTACGCCCGCTGCCGCTCCGGCAGGGCCGGGCAACTAGCTGGCTACCTGGCTGAACAGGGCATTCTGATCACAGCGGGAAATCCCATTCGCTTCGTGACACATCTGGACATAAAACGCCCGGATGTCGAACAGTTGTTAACCGCAATCCGACGTTTCTACCAGTCCTGACGTCCAACCATCCATGGCTTTATCCTGTTTGCGGCACGGATGACGCCTACGCAAACATATACCTCAACAACTGCAGCACCAGGACCAGCAGCATCAGCGGAATGATCCAGCGGGTTATTCTGCTGTAGTCCCGGCCCTGCTCTTTCGGCGCGTATTTCTCCACCAGCGGGATAACGATAATCAGGGCCAGAAACAGCACGGCGACAATTATCAGTACAGTGCCCATAACGGTTCGTCCTCGGCGGTGCCTGATCAGACATAAAATTAATTCTGTTAGACTAGTGGGCATGTTTATTCCGCGACATGCAACAGGCCCACATCTATGAAACTCAACCCCTTTAACACTCGCATTGGCCTGGCTCTGGGCGGCGGTGCGGCCAAAGGCATTGCCCATATCGGTGCACTGAAGGCCTTTGAGGAAGAGAACATCAAGATTCACTGCATTTCAGGCACGAGCGTGGGGGCTCTGGTCGCAAGTTACTTCGCCTTTGGCCGCCCGGCAGAATCCATAATGTCCATCTGTTCGACGCTGAACCTGTCCAAAATCATCAACTTTACCTTCGAGCGCGGCGGTCTGTTCAGCACCGAAAACATCCGGGAAATGATTCTCCGGGATCTGGGGGACGTCCGGATTGAAGATGCAAACATTCCCCTGGCCATCTGCGCCACCGATATTGAAACCGGCGAGCAACTGATCTTCAGAAAAGGAAACCTGGCCGATATCGTCTGTGCCTCGATGGCGGTGCCGGGTCTGTTTGTTCCGGTAGAGGTGGATGGCCGGATTCTGGTGGACGGCGGACTTGTTGAAAACGTCCCGATTTCGCCGCTGCCCGGCATGGGGGCGGGCATTGTCGTCGCCATCGACCTGAGTCATGTCAGCCGTTACCCGAAGCCGACGGATACGCTTGACGTGATCAGCAACGCCATCAACATCGGCATCGATTTCAATACCCGCAAGCAGCTGAAAAATGCCGATATCCCGGTTCCACTGGACCTGAGCCACTACAGCCTGACCAACAACGCCGACTGTGTGGAAGAGCTTTACATGGAGGGTTATCGGCCGATGAAGCAGAAGATCCGCCGGGTGCTCTGGTATAAGCGGATGAACCTGTTTATCTACCTGTTGAAAGCGGCCTTGAAGGTGCTCCCTCTCAAGGTCCCCGAAATCATCAACGACATCCGGCACCAGGCCTCTGCCATCCGGAATCGCCCCTAGGCGGGCGTGTCGCGACCGTTCAGCCACTGCACCAGGTCGTCCGCCGACATTGCACGGGCAAAATGGTAGCCCTGGCCATAATCGCATCCGCAGGCGGCGAGAAAAGCCCGGTCAGCGTCGGTTTCAATGCCTTCGGCCACCACTTTCATACCCAGGTCGTGGGCCATGTTGACGGTGGACCTGACAATCACCTGATTGTCCGGCAGACCGCCGATATCGGTCACAAAACTGCGGTCGATTTTCAGCACCTGGGCGTTGAGGTCCCTCAGATAGGCAAGGGACGAGTAGCCGGTACCGTAATCGTCAATCGACAGGGTCGCTCCAGCCGCTTTCAGTCGTTCCACATGGGCAAGCGCCCGCTGCTGATTGGCGATGAATGCGGTTTCGGTGATTTCGAATTCAAACCGGTAGTACCCCCGGGCGCGGCCGACCAGCGCCTGCAGCTGCTGGATAAACCCTGCGTCGTGGATCAGCCGCCCCGAGAGATTGATCGCCAGTTGCGGCGGCAGGCCCGCCGCCTCCCAGAGTGGCTCCCGTTCCAGTACTTTTTCCATGGCCCAGAGTGTCAGGGGGGCGATCTGGCGGGAGTTTTCCGCCACCTCGATGAACGTTCCCACCGGGACTCCAAGCTGCTCCGCCTGGGGCCAGCGCATCAATACTTCCGCCCCCATCATGGCGCCACTGGCCAGATCGATTTTCGGCTGGTAGGCGAGCCGGAACTCACCCTGCCGGATTCCGTTGCGTATCGCTGGCACCAGTTCCAACCGCCGAACGGCTTCACGATCATCGTCCTCGGTAAACCAGCGCAGGGCCAACCCGTCTTTCTTGGCCAGCAGCATGGCGTTGGTGGCGCGTCTTAGCAGGCCTTCAGCCTTGCTGAGGTCCGCCAGAGACTGCTCCGCCCCGCTCTGGAAATCCGGATGCAGGCTTTCCCGGTCCGCTTCACAAAGCCCGAGGGTACCCGACACCTGCAGCGGGACCGTATCGGCTTCATCGTCCAGCAGCAGGGGGATTTCCAGGGTTGCCAGGAGTTTTTTCGCCATCCCGTCGGCACCAGAACTCTTTGACATCGCCGGCAGCCAGACGGCAAAGGTGTCACCGCCGACCCGGGCCAGCAACTGTCCGGGGTCAAGGTGCTCGTCGAGTCTCTGGCCCACGTGGCGTAACAGACGGTCGCCCAGGGTGTGGCCATAGGTGTCGTTGACTTCCTGAAAGTAATCCAGATCCAGCACCAACAGGCTGCCACCGAGACCCGCCTGCAGCTGCTGGTCGAGCTTCTTGAAGAATTCACTGCGGTTCAGCAGCCCGGTCAGCAGGTCGTGACTGGCCTGATACTGCAGTTCCCGCTCGCGCTGGACTCGCTCGGTCAGATCGCGGATCACCACCGTGTGTATCCGGTACCTGGCCATATCCACGTCGCTGATGGTGACCTCCACGGGAATGACTCGCCCGCCGGCATCCCGCAGGCCGCCGTCAAACGGTTCCCGGGACGCCTGCTCCATGCCCACCGTCAGTTCCGGCAGCACGTCGCTGAGCGGCCACTGCAGCAGATCCGCCTCGGTGTAACCGGTCAGCCGCCGCACCGCCGGGTTCAAACGGGTGATCAACCCCTGCTCATCGGTGCAGAGAATGCAGTCGTTAGCGGTGGCCACGATCCGGTCCAGCAACGCCTGTTCGTCCCTCAGTCGTTTCTGCGCCAACAGGCGCTCAAGGATTTCCACGTCCAGCCGGGCAATCATCATCGCCAGGTAAGCCAGCCAGGTCAGTAACAGCGGGGCAGCCAGCGGCAACATCAGACCCGCCTGTTGATAGGCGCCCCAGGCCAGGCCCGGCCATACCACCGTGGCCACCAGTCCCAGCACCAGACCCCGCCGCCAGCTACCGGCACCCATCAACACCATGACCAGCAGCCAGAAAATGCCCAGGATAACCAGCTCTGCGGCCTCGCTGGTGCGGAACAGGCTGCCCCGCATCAGGGTCTCGGCCCCCAGTGCCTGAATCACCACCCCGGGCAGCACCCGATGAACCGGGACGGCCACAATATCCCCCAGTTCAATCGCCGTAGCGCCGATCAGGATATCCCGGTCTGCCAGGCTTTGCGGGTCGACACGGCCATTGATCAGGTCAGTAAAGCTGATATAACGGAACGAGGCAGGGTCGATGGTGTAATCAATCCAGGTGGGCTGCCCGGCAACCCGCGCAACGGCACTCCAGGCACCGGGATAGATGCGGCCCTGCCAGCGCAGTCCGGAATCCAGAAAACGCACCAGGCCGTCGCTTTCCGGGCGCATATTGACCGCCACCAGGTCGCTGACCCCGGCAAATACGGGCAACGGGCGACGGAACATCAGATTCCGGTCCTGCTGGGAATCCGGCTGAACGAACACCGGCAGGCGAACCGCCTGCTTCTCCGACATCTCCGCAAGCGTGCTGGCCAACAGCCGGTCCTGCCGCGGATCGGACCTTGCACTCAGATCGACGTCCAACATCACCGAAGCCACGGCGGCAGCATCAAGCACCTCTAGCGCCTTGCTGTAGAGAGACCGCGGCCAGGGCCACCGGCCCACCGCCTCCAGGCTTGCAGAGTCGATTTCCACAATCACCAGATCCGTTTCCACCGGCTGCACCAGCAGACGCACCAGGGCGTCCCTGGCGAAGTACTCGGCGCGGTCCAGATTGCCGGTCAGCCAGCGCGTGAGCACCAGAATACCAACCAGAACCCCGGCAATCCCCATGCGGGCCCTGCGGGGGTCGCGATCAACGGAGTCGGAGGGTGTCTCAACCATGGCCGGTGTCGGATTTCCCGGACCTAAACACCTTCTCCGCCTTCTCCGCCCTCTCCGCCTTCAGTACCCTCCGAACCCTCGGCGCCCTCGACGCTTTCTCCACCTTCAGTGCCCTCCGATCCCTCGGCGCCCTCCAGGCTCTCTCCACCCTCAGTACCGCCGTCTGTTTCACCGACGGAACCATCTTCCTCAAACCCGGCGCCACCCCCGTCGCTGTCAAAGCCGTCTTCCTCAAACACACTTTCGTCGCCGGACTGCTCGGTTTCGGTTTCCCGAAGGCTTTCAAGCTCTTCTGTGAAGGCCGTTTCGCCATCAAAATCCTCTTCCGCCGCCATTACCCCGTCGTCCATCTCGATCGCGCCCGGGGCAGGGGTGCCGTTGCCGTCTACGACCGGCGGTTCGTCCGAACCACCCTGCAAAAACCGCAGTTCCGACGTTTCGCCAATCTCAACCACATCACCGGACTCCATCATCTGGCGCTGGCCGGAGCCCAGGTTCTCCACTTCCACAGAACCTTCCATCAGGGTCACGAAGGAACGGATCTCGGAGCTGACCACAACGAATTCGGTACCCTTGACGGTGGACACCAGGAAGGGCGTTTCCACCCGAAACTCGTCCGGCCGCCGCTCGACCCGGTAAAGCACTGTCCCCAGCCACTGCTGCACCCGTTCCACCAGTCCCCGGGGATCGTCTTCGGGCGCTTCGATGGTGACCCGGGTTTCACTACGCAGGGTAAAACTGGAGCCATCCTGTACAATGCGGGCGCCGCTGTCGGTACCGGCGCGAACCTCGACCGGAAGCGCCAGCGTCTCCCCGCGGGTAAGGGCCTGCCAGGGCTGATTGCTGGCGCTGCGGGATTCGACCATGCCGCGCAGCGAATCCACGGTAACCGGTGCGGCCCAGGCCATGGGCATGGCGATGACCAGGAACACGGCGAAAAGCCCGTAACGGGCACGCCTGCAAGAACAGAGACGGCTGGACATCTGAAATTACACCCCACTTGAGAAACAACGTAATACAGGTTATGAATACTAACCAACATTACCCGTTTGTCACGAAAAAACGTCGTGACGTCCAACAGCTTCCTGCCTCTGGAACCGAGTTCATGGCTTTTGTTTTGCGGATTACGGCAGCCCTTTGGCTACTGGCGCCCCTCGCCTGTCTGGCGCAATCTGAACCGGAGCCGGTGCCCGGCGCGATCATCGTGGAAGGCGCAAGCGCGTTCAGCCAGCGAGAATTTTTTCCCCTGTACAGGGATCTGCTGGGGGAACCCCTGACCCGGCAGCGCCGTGACCGGTTGCAGCAGCAAATCGTCACGCTCTACCGGGATCGGGGGTTTGCAGCGCCGGCCGTGGACATTACGCGGGATGACCGCTCCTCCCAGGTGGTGAACGTGAGCATCAACGAACCTGTGGTTACCGCCGTTGCGGTGCGCGGCTTCGGCGATTCCGAGGCGGCCCTGCTAAGGCGGATGGCCCGGCCAGCGGTAAACTATCGCGGACCTCTGTCCGGCAGCCAGCTGGCGGCGCTGGTGCAGAACATGGAACAGCGCCTCGACCGGCCGGTCACCGTAGACCTTGAACAACAGGCCAACACCGACGCCCGTTACACTCTGGTGGTGTCCCCCAGACGGCAACTGGGCGGCAGTATTACCTACAGCCTTGAAGGCAGCGACCGCCTGGGGCGGCAACTGGTTTATGCCCGCCTGGCCCTGGACAACCCCGCCAAATACGCCTCGGAAGCCTACCTGTCTGCCCTGCACACCCTGAATTCCGACGGTTTCCGTACCCTCGGAGCCGGGGTTACTCTGGCTCCGGCAGCGGCTCACCGGGTGGACCTGAGTGCCAGCCTTGCCCGGGCCAGGCCCCGGGATACCGCCAGTGAACAGGTCTATAACCGCCAGCGCTACCGCCTTGGCTGGCGCCATGGCCTGATCCGGGACGACGGTCGGGAAATGACGCTGCTCAGCAGCTTCACCGTCCGGGACTACACATTTGACATAGATTCCCGGGAGCGGGTGGACGAGCGGCTCCGGGTCGCCGGCCTGGGCCTTGATAACCGCTGGCTCTGGCGCGGGCGCTCCCTGTCCCTGGAGGTAACAGGGCGCCAGGGCCTGGACAGCCTGGGGGCGCAGCGTGAGGGACCGGGTGCAGTGCAGCAGACCGACCTTGACTTCACCCTGGTCCAGACCCGGGCGACGCTGCGCCAGGCGCTGCCTGCCGGGCTTTCGTTCAGGCTCGATCTGGACGGCCAGTACAGCCGCGACCGCCTGCCCTTTTCCGAACGCTTCAGCATCGGCGGTTATCGCTATGCCCGCGCCTATGAGCCCGGTGAATTTACCGGTGACCGCGGGATCGGCAGCAAACTTGAGGTTCGCCGCGGTTTCGCTCTGCCGTCACTGGGTCATACCCGCCTGGTTCCCTATGCGTACTACGGCGTCGCCCGGACGTTCGACAACCAGCGGAGCGAACGACAGTCCGCCGCCGCTGCCGGGGCCGGCGTACGACTGCTTGGTGAGCGCATTTACGCCTATCTGGAGGTGGGCAAACCGCTTACGGCCGTGTCGGATTACCGCGAGGACGAGCCGCGGGTCACCGGGCGCCTGACCCTGCGCCTGCCCTGAAGGCCGGCGCCGGCAACCGGTTCTGTCAGCCCGCCAGCGCGCCCCGCACTTTTTTGCTCAGGTGCCCCATATCCACCCGGCCAACCACCTGAGGTTTCAGGTTATTCATCACCTGCCCCATGTCCTGCATGCCCTGGGCGTCAGTTGCGCTGATAGCCGCTCGAATCAGCGCATCCAGATCGTCTTCTGTCAGCGCTGCGGGCATGAATTCCTCGATGATCACCATTTCCGCCCGTTCCTTGTCGCCCAGTTCCGAACGGCCGGCATCATCGTATTGACTGGCTGCATCGCGGCGCTGCTTCAGCATTTTGTCCAGCACCTTCAGAACCTCGTCGTCGGACAACTCACGGCGCTCGTCGATTTCGATCTGCTTCACCGCGGACTGGGCCATACGCAAGGTCACAAGACGGGTTTTATCCCTGTTACGCATCGCGTTCTTGACGGCGCTGCCCAGCTGCTCTTTGAGCGATGTTTCGGCCATGGCTGACCTCCTGTTAAAACAGTTAGGGGAGTTTCAGAAAGCTGGATCAGAGTGTAAGACACAATCAGTGTGAACCAAAAAGCCATTTGCGGACTACTCTGATAACCTGCCTGTCTTTTTGACCAGAACGGAGTGCCTGCATGATTACAGTTCATCACCTCAACAATTCCCGTTCACAACGCGTCCTCTGGATGCTGGAAGAGCTGGACGTGCCGTACGAAATAAAGCACTACGAGCGTGACTCAAAAACCATGCTGGCCCCGGCGAGCCTGAAAAAAATACACCCGCTGGGCAAATCTCCGGTGATCACCGACGGCGATCTGGTAGTGGCCGAATCCGGCGCTATCATCGAATACCTTGCCCGCACCTATGGCAAAGACACCATGCTGCCCGACAGTGGCGGCCAGGCGTGGCTTGATTACACCTACTGGCTGCATTATGGCGAAGGCTCTTTGATGCCGCCGCTGGTCATGCGCCTGGTGTTCCAGAAGATAAAAACCAGCCCGATGCCCTTTTTTGTAAAACCAGTGGCAAAAGGCATCGTCGACAGAACCAACCAGATGTTCATCGGCCCGATGATCAATACGCATATGGACTTTATTGAAGCCCACCTGGCAGAAAACACCTGGTTTCTGGGGGACAGACTCAGCGCTGCGGACATCCAGATGAGCTTTCCACTGGAAGCCTCTGTCGCGCGTGGCATCGTTGGTAAAGATCGGCCTCATATCAACGCCTGGGTAGAGCGTGTACACGCAAGGCCGACCTACCAGAAGGCTCTTGAAAAGGGCGGAAAGTATGATTTTGCCTGAGTAACTCCGGAAGACACTCGGGCCATAAATCATTAACGGGGCAGAACCCCGACACATAAAAAGGAGAGAGTATGAGCAACCCCATCATTGCAGATAACAAACCCAAAAAAGTCACTCTGGAAAAAGGCAAAAAGTACATGTTCTGCGCCTGCGGGCGATCCAGCGATCAACCTTTCTGCGACGGCTCACATAAGGGCACCGGCATTTCCCCAAAGAGTTTCGTGGCCGAAGACGATGGCCATGCTTTTCTTTGCCAGTGCAAACAAACGGCCGACGCGCCATTCTGTGACGGCACGCACTCAAAATTCGACAACGACCAGGTTGGAACCGAAGTAGCCTGATAACCACAGAATTTCGTTTTTGCCAACACCAGACCCACCGTATTCGGGAACCGTGCTAAAGCCTGTTCCCGAAGCCCTTCTGAACGGCGTCATGTCAACGAATTGGATCGACCACTGAATATTCGCAATGGCAACTTTATCTGAAATGTCGTTCTTTTCGGAATTAATCCCTTTTAATCCCCAAAACTAAGATCATATGACCTGCCGTCGCTCACTTTTCAGTGATTTTCACTTAGGCTTCTGAGGTAGACTTTTTAGCGTATACTTTAAATTCATGTAAGTTTTGTAACTTATGCCTCCAAAAAAGAACCAGAGAGACAAACTATGATGAAAAAACTGGCAGTAGCTGCGCTCACCTGCGGCCTTGCGTTCACGTCCGTGAATGCATCAGCCGACCAGCTCGATACCGTGATTCAGAGAGGCACCCTGAACTGTGGTGTAGTTCTTGACTTCCCTCCAATGGGTTATTTTGACGCAGACAACAACCCTGCAGGCTTCGACGTTGATTATTGTAATGACCTGGCTGAAGTGCTCGGCGTAGACGTGAACGTCCTCAACCTCACCTGGGGCGATCGGATTCCATCCCTGATTTCCGGAAAAACCGACGTGGTTATCGGCTCGACATCCGATACCCTTGAGCGCGCCAAGTCCGTTGGCTTCACCTACCCGTACTTCGTGTTCAAGTTCCAGGTTATCGCGGGCAAGGACAAGGACATCCAGTCGTTTGACGATCTGGAAAACCTGCAAGTCGGCGCCGCTCTGGGCACCACCTACGAAACCGAATACCTCGCCTACGCCGAGAAAAAAGGCTGGGGCAAAGACAACTACACGTCTTTCAAATCTGAAAACGACGCTTACCTGGGCCTCTACCAGGGCAAGGTAGACGCGATTATCTCCACCAACACCAACATTGCGACCAAACTCCAGACGGACGAATTCGCAGACTTTGAGGCAGGCCCGTTTGTTCCCAACTATGACGACGTTGTCGGCATCATTGCCAAAAGAGACGAAGTCGCCTGGATCAACTACCTGAACCTGTTTCTGGTACGCCAGATTCGCGATGGCAACATGAACGAGGCCTACAACAAGCACTTCGGTGTTGATGCGCCTGCAGACCTGATCCAGTCCCTGAGAGATAACAAGTAACCACCCTCTCGAATGGCCGCTCCCCGGGAGCGGCCATTCCGGTTACTCGGCTATCCAAAAAGGCCACTGGCAAAGTCCTTTGCGCAATGGCCCTGAGCTCTGATCCATTGCCCTGACAGGGCGCTGGATCAGGCACCCTCCAACCACCGCAAGTGGTCACGGTATGGATTATGAATTTCACTGGAACATCGTGTTCCAGAAAATGCCTGAGTTACTGAACGGCGCTTTTGTCACCCTGCACGTTTCAGTACTCGCCATGCTCCTGGGTATTGTAATCGCGATCCTGCTGGCGATTGCCAAGATGAACAACAGCAAGCCCTTCTGTTATGTGGCGACGGTCTGGGTCGAAATTGCCCGGAACACGCCGGCACTCTTCCAGATCTACATGGCCTATTTCGGGCTGGGTGCGTTTGGCATTCATCTGAGCCCCTACGTCGCGGTATTAAGCGCCCTGGTCTTCATCAATGCGGGCTATCTGACGGAAACCTTCAGAGGCGGCTTCCAGTCCATTCCCAGCACCCAGTACAGTGCGTCCAAATCCCTCGGCATGAACAGCTTTCAGGTGTATCGGTACATCATCCTGCCGCAGATGCTCAGACGCATCTATCACCCCATGACCAACCAGTTCGTCTGGTCCATCCTGATGAGTTCACTGGGTATCCTTGTGGGCATGAGTGAGCTGTCCGGCACCACCCAACGGCTTCAGTCACTGTCCTTCCGGACGCTTGAATTCTTCATTGTGGCGGCGATCATGTACTTTATCATCACCAAACTGGTGCTGATCAGTTCATCACTGCTTTCCCGCAAGCTCTTCAAGGGGGAAATCTGATGGACTCCTTATTTACACCTCTGTCCTGGGACGATACCGGCTACATCCTCACTGGCGTCTGGAACACGGTCACCATATCGGTCGTCGCAATACTGCTGGGTACCCTGTTGGGGCTGGCCGTCGGTTTTGTGCGCGCGGAAAGCAACAAGGGACTCAACATACTGTTTGGCAGTGTGCTTGACATACTCCGAAGCGTACCGCTGATCATTCAGCTGATTCTCTTCTCAACCTTTGTCGGTGCAGCGGGCTACCCGCTTGACCCGTTTCTGGCCGGTTCCATCGTGCTCTCGCTCTACACCATGGCCTTTATGAGCGAAGTGTTCCGCAGTGGTTTTGAAAGCGTGAGTCAATCCATGCAGACGGCGGCGCGGTCGCTGGGCATGAACTACTGGCAGACCATCTACTACATCCGTTTGCCCATCGGGATGCGTGCCGTGTTCCCTTCGTGGCTGGGGGTTTGCCTCAGCGTCATCAAGGACTCCGCTCTGGTGTCGGTAATTGGCTATATGGAACTGCTGCGCACGTCCGACCAGCTCATCTCCCGAACCCAGCAACCGCTGATGATTCTGATCGGCGTCGGTATCTTTTACTTCATTATTTCATACCCCCTGTCGTCCTACGGCCGGTATGTTGAGAGGAAAATGGCAATATGATCAGTATCCAGAATGTCCATAAATCCTTCGGTGATCTTGAAGTTCTGAAAGGCGTCAGTCTGGATGTTGCCGACGGCGAAGTCGTTAGCGTCATCGGCGGCTCCGGCAGCGGCAAATCAACCCTGCTGTATTGCATCAATGCCATCGAACCGATCAACTCCGGCAAAATCCTTGTGGATGATATTGATGTTCACAACAAACAGACGAACAAGGACAAGCTGCGCCAGAAGCTGGGCATGGTCTTCCAGCAGTGGAACTCTTTCCCCCACATGACCGTGCTGGAAAACGCGGCTCTTGCCCCCAGAATCGTCAAGAAAATGAGCAGGGAAGAGGCGATGGAAATCGCCAAGAAGGAACTGGAGCATGTTGGCCTGGGAGACAAGCTTGACGTATACCCGACCAAAATGTCCGGCGGCCAGCAGCAACGCCTGGCAATTGCCCGCGCCCTGGCCATGAAACCTAATTTGATGCTGCTTGATGAGGTGACGTCGGCCCTCGACCCGGAACTGGTAGGCGAGGTTCTGGATACGCTGCGCCTGCTGGCCGAAGAGGGAATGACCATGATCTGCGTAACCCACGAAATGGGCTTCGCCCGTGACGTTTCGGATCGAGTGGCCTACTTCCACGAAGGCGTCATTGCCGAGATCGGGGAGGCCCGACAGGTCATTACCGACCCGCAGAATCCGTTAACCCAGAAATTCCTCTCAAAGGTGCGCTGATACACTGTGAACGGCTTTCGAGTTGACATAGCCTGCGGTTAGCTGAAGGATAAGGCGTATGTCTAGACCTACAAACGAAGCTAATGATCGCAATAACGCTGCGTCAGCCGAACTCCTCGAGTCACTTGACGCAGCCATCAGCCGCCTTGAAGAGCGCAACGCCGCTGAAGGTGTATCGCCGGTATTCGAGGTGATCGACGCGGCGCAGCCGCTGATGTTGAGCCCCGACGGCCTGGAAGCGCTCTACGAGCGCGTGCCCGCTATCGAAGCAGCCGGGTTCTTCGGGGGAAGCGACTGGGACTATCCCCAGACGCTGGTGCCCTCCCTGGCCGCACGCACGATTCGCCATGGCGAACCGGCTGCAACGGTGGTTGAAAGCCTCAGCCAGATTCGCCTTCTGGCCGTGGCCAAAGGCAACTTCATTCACCCCTCGATCTCGGCGGAACACGCCAATCACTTTCTCGCCCAGGCACTGGCCCTGAACCTTGATCTGGTGGTCAGCAATCTTCAGGAAAGTGACCGGCTGCGCCCTGACAGGCTCGGATACGCCGTTCAGAACCTGTATCACTACCTCATCCGGCATCTGGGTTACGAGAACCTTCTGGAACATCTGGTGGCCGAAGTCTGGCGCATTCTGACGCAACGCCCGGTTCAGGTAGACGGCGTCAAACAGATGGTGACCCAGATTGCGGTCTGCCTGGAAAAACCGGACGCACTCGGTGGCGAAATCGGTGACGACGCCCTGCAACTGATCAACGCCGTATTCAGCCCCACCGAAGGTTGCCGTGAAGATCCCGGCTTCGAGGTCTACGCTCAAAGACTGGCTGAAATGGACGATGCCACCCTGTTGCAGGAGGCCATCGCCTTTGCCAGGGCCATGCACAGCACCGGCCTGGTGTCAGCCTACATGCCGGTGTTCATACGCTACCTGCGCGGACGCTGGAACGCCCTGATTCCCACGGCCCTGGGGCTGAGCTATACCGGTGCCGACGCCTTTCACTGCTACCCCGCGCTGATTCACAAACTGATCGATGAGGCCGTGTTCCCCGAAACCAGCCAGTGTACCTATGGCCTGGCGATGATGCTCGAGCGGGGCATACTCTACTCGCCGCCTGTGGCGCCCTCCCTCTGGCGCCAGATACGGCTGTCGCTGTGCGACCCTGCGGCCGAGAAAATCGTGGAAGTCTTCGGAAGCAGTCGTTCCCCTGAATGCTTTTTGCTGGCTGACGTGCTCAATGTGCTCGGGCGCCCGCTCGGCGTGGGACAGGGCAACTACCCCACCTGCCAGTCCACTCGTGCGCTGTCGATGTGGGCGTACAACATGCCGGCAGAACTGCTGCGAATTCTTGCCTGGGCGGCGCGGGACGATGAGATCGTGATGCGTTTTGAAGGTAACAGCATTTCTTCGCGGGAACTCGGTGCCGGGCTGGCGACCGAGCCGCCGGTGGATGTGGATGCCGTCTCACTGCTGACCGTGCCGCACCTGGATCGCATCTATTTTGAAATGGGTCGGCGCAGTGTCGGGCGCGGAGAAGATCCGCACAAGTGGGTCAATGCCGAATTACACGGTGATCATGTCGGCCACGGATTCCGCATTGCTGTCGACGTTTTCACCGGCGGTCTGAAAGACTTCGAAGGGTTTATCCGCGACTTTTACGCCGCTTACCACCCTTTCTACAACGGCAACATCCCGGTCATCAATCCACAACCCGCCGGCATTGCGGTCACCGACAGCGCCACGCGCTTTCTTGGCTGGCACGCCATCACCATCCAGCGGGTTTCGATGGATGCGGACAAAACCATGCGCGTTTACTTTTTTAACCCCAACAACGACAGTGGGCAGAACTGGGGCCAGGGAATTGTGACCTCAACCCAGGGCAAGGGTGAGCTTTACGGTGAAGCCTCTTTGCCGGTGGCGGAATTCGTCTCCCGGCTATATGTCTTTCACTATGACCCGATCGAAAAGGGCGAACCAGGCGACATTCCCGCCGACGACGTCAGTCAGGTCATGGAGCTGGCCAGGAGCAGTTGGGCCTCGGAGCGTTAGCAAAAACCCCGGCCATCAGCGCCGGGCTATTTCTTTAGCCACCCGCCATCGACCTGAATGTACTGGCCGCCCGGCGTTTTCTCGATGGCCTTTTTGCCGGCAACCGTTTCAACCTGAGTAACCGGAATATTGTGCTTCTCCGCGATGCGTGTGTATTCATCCCGGCGGGCGCTGTTGATCGCTTCAACCACCTCCCGGGCCTGGCCCTCGCCACGCACTACTTCCAGGTAGCCGGTTGGCGTTTCGCCAACCAGTCCCTGCTGTTTTACCTGATCGAGCTTCTGTTTGGCTTCGTCCAGCTCCATCGCAGATACAGACAGACTGGCACCCAGGGCCAGAACCAGGACAAACACCGGCAGTAATCGTTTCATCATCAACCTCCCGAAATTTCGCAATCAACCTCTCAGGATCAACCCATCAGGCTATCCGGATTTGCTCAGAACAATCCTTTTTCGCTGAACAGATCGTCCACGTCCTTGTCGACTTTGACGTAAATCTCGTGCTGGATCTTCACGTTCAGGTTCACTGTGATTGGATCTTTTGGTGCCGCCATCTGCACCGTTGGCGTACAAGCAACCAGTGCCACAGGCAACATACACAGCATCCACACCCTCACCAGACGCGATCCCGATCGCCGCAATACCTTTATCATGGTTTTACCTCCTGGCCGGACTGCTGCAATAGCTCCCGGACCCGTTCTGTAACCGCTTCGTTAACCCGACCGCTTAACTGAAGGCTGGTCAGCAGCGCAGGAATGTCATCCTCCAGGTTCACGTTGAGGACAACCGGCTGACCGCCCCGGAGCTCCGGGTTCTTTCCTTCCATGCGAAGGCCCAGTATCAGTTTCCCTGTTTCATCATAGTCTACCGTGCTGAACAGCACCGAATAGTGAAAGTTTTGCAAGGCCTGCACCACCACATCCATAGCCTGATTTCCCCCCAGCATCGCCTGAAGTCTGTCGGCTGGCAGCTGCAACCGGCCACCCGGCGCCTCCGCGGAAACGCGACCCTGTTTCACCTGAATACCACCATCGCTATAGGTGATGGGAATCCGGCCGCTGAGAAGGCCGCTGCCTTCAAGCCCCTCAGCCGGGTAAACCGCCATAAGCCGCGCCAGGGAAAGATCCTGCATTTCCACGGGAATGCGGCCCGACCCACCTTCCAGGTCGTAGACGCCGGACGGAATCTGAACAGCACCCTCAAGAAATCGGGCGGCCGCCTCCTGCACACGCAGTCGACCGTCCATTGGCCTGGCAACCGACGCAGCATAGTCTGAGGTCAGCCGGATGGCATTGACGGGAATGCCCGGGTTTACCTGGTCAACCGTCACACCCTGCAATTGTGCCGTCATCCGGTCACCCTCCAGAGCCGCAAGAACGTCCCCGGTCAGACCGGCGAAGGCGGTCCGGTTGAACACGCCACTGACATTTTCCAGGCTGGCACCGCCATTCAGCTCAAGACCATCATCGGTGCCCATTCGAAATTCTGCCGACACCCGGGCGCTGCCGGTATCCACTGTCAGCAGCTCGGGCCATCCGGTAAAGGTTTCCGCCAGGGCGCGAACGTCCTCTGGCCCCTCAATCCCGGAATTGACTGAAATCGAAATCGCGCCGTCAGGACCGAGCTGAACATCAAGATCCACCGCAAGCCCTGACTCTGATACCAGAGCGCCCTGAACATTAAGATCTGCCAGACGACCTTCCATACTGCCCTGAAAACTCCAGGCCTGTGGCACCAGAGCCGGATGTTCAATGCGGGACGCGTCGATTTTCACCTCGCCTTTAACGGCGACCCAGTCCGGCCAGCTCCCTGAAGCGCCGTAATCCAGCGTCAGTGTGACGTTGCTGAGATCAGTGCGAAGCTCCTGAAGCAGAAGCGGCTGGTCCGCACCGGTGTAGGCCAGCCGATCGGTCACAACCAGTGATGTGGGACTGAAACTGACAACCGCAGTATCTTCGCTCGCGTTGATGGCGGGCAGGACATCGGCCTGGCTGCCCGTCACCTCCCAGCCGCCGGTACGAATATCCGGTAACGCGAGGCCTACCCTGCCCTGTTCCACCACCAGCGACCAGGCGCTGGCAGCGGTGGGCCAGAGCAACCCCAGCCAGGCTGCAACCAAAAGCTTTCGCAAGCCATTGCAAACAGACAAACGGCCACATGGATCAGAAAGCCGCAGACGCATAGGGCCTCAGAGCAAAGCGTTCAACCGATGTGTACATCAAGCCATCCTCTTCCTCAAAATACACGGTTTTGACGATACCAGGGCGGAACCGGGGCAAATCTGCCAGTATTGTCCCAAGCATAGCCCGCGCCGTCTGGCCTAACCATCAACGAACGGGCTGTTTCCCATTCACCTGATATCGGACCGCAAACACCATGACTACACCAGAGTTTCATATGATCGACCAGGCGCCGACGCCCGTTGGGCCTTTTTGCCACGCGACCGAGGTAGACGGCTGGTTATTTTTGACCGGACAGATGCCAACCGATCCCGATGATGCGGCTGCTGCCCTTCCGGAGGGAATTGAGGCCCAGACACGCCGGGTAATGGATAACCTGATACTGGTGCTTGACGGTACGGGGCTGGGCATTGGAGATGTGGCGAACGTGCGGATTTTTCTGACCGAATTCAAGCGGGATTTTTATCCAATGAACGAGGTCTACAAATCCTATTTTCCCGAGGGGAAATTACCATCACGGACCTGCATCGGCGTCACCGCCCTGGCGGTGGACGCCCTGGTAGAAATCGATTTTGTCGTCCGCCGGTAACCCGAGAAATCGCGGACGCCTCCGATTCTACTTCACCATGATCGTAATTTTCTGCGACATCACAGGCGGTTCGTGGGGTACATGGAGATGATCCCCCACCAGCAGTTGCAGGGTATGTTCACCCGGCGCCAGTTCCAGACTGGCCTGTGTCTGTCCGCCGCCAAAGTGAATATGCTGGTCATCCGCGGGGATCGACTTGTCCATCGCTGGCGGGTTATCCAGATCCACCAACAAGTGATGGTGCCCGGTGCCCTCGCGCTCCATACCCGCAGGGGCTACACCCAGGCCATCCAGACCAAACCTCACGGTAACCGGGGAACTCACGGTCTGCCCGTCAAGCGGCGTGACGAAATACACCGCTGCTCCCTCGGGCACCGGGGTCGCGGCATGGGCGACGGCCAAGGTCGATGCCGCGAGGATGAATCCAAGAGAGAAACGCTGAACAGTGCTGATCGTATTCATGACCCATTCCTTTAATGAGTGAGGTACTCATCAATAGTAGAGTAAATTTTACAATCCTGCATGGTCGCCACAGTGCTTCACCCTTCTGGCGAACCTTTATTTCGCGTTTACCTGCTTCGATCCCTGAGCGGCGAACTGCCCACTTTTGCCCTTTCCTACATACTCGACTGTTCCGCCGGATTTCAGAAAAGCAGCCGTCTGCTCCTCAATCATGGCAGTCGTTAACGTGGCTTTTGCGGGTTTCTTGCTCATCATATTCTCCAGGTCAACTGTTGGTTTATTAGCCAATTTCAAAACCCCATCATACCCGAAACGGGAAATAATTGTTTGCAGAAAGAGTCGAGTGTTGCGCGAAAAAAATCTGCCCGGGTTCCGCGCCCCTTTTAACCGGGCAACGGCTTATTAATCGGGCAACGGCTTAATCGGACACCGGCGAACAGCCGAACAACCGACCTGTCCCGGTTCCCCCCAGGCCCAATCCGTAATCTTCCAGAATTTCGCAAAGTTGCCCGTCCTCGCGCATGTCCTTGATGCCACCATCAAAAGCCCGGGCAATGGTGTTTGACCGATCCGGGTTTTCCGGAGAGAGTGCCAGGTAACCGTCATGACGTTCTACCAGGCATCCCGCGTTCGACAGGCCTGTGCTGTCCTGACTGAATTCGAACAGAAGCCGGTCATCCAGAAGCGCGTCAAAGCGTTTCCTTCGCACAAGCTCGCGGAGACGACCGGATACGCCATTCCCCTGTATCAGGGTGACGCGCTTATCCAGATTCTCAGAAATATACGCGTCCATGTCGTTGCCATAGCTGTAGCCTGAGGTTGCCACAAACTGCCTGTTTTTCAGCGAATCGAGACCGTCATAGCGCCAGGGCTCGTCTTCGGAAACGTAAAAGCAGTATTCGGTTAACGATACGGCCTGCGAGGGAAAGATAACATCCGGCGCCTCTTCCCTGAACGTCGGTAATACCGCGTCGATACGACCGCGCCGGGCCTCAAAAAGCGCCCGGTCATAGGGCAGGTTCTGATAGACCACCCGGTGTCCCCCGGACTCGAGCGCGAACCGGACGATATCGACCGTGAACCCTGAACGCGAGCCGGACAGATCGCAGGCGTACGGACACCAATAGTCCGGTGCCGCAATCGAGACCACGAGCGACTCCTCAGCCCGGGTTTCTGACCAGGCAGGTACAACCAGAAGTGTCGAGTACATCCCGATCAGGGTTTTAACCAATACGCCCATCAATCTGCCACCCTTTCTCCGCCCTCAATCGCTGTTTTTCAATGATAGTGACTGATGCATGATTTGCTCAATGGTTGCCGTTGGCAAAACAACGGGATTGGCTTTCATGGAAGAAGACGTGGCCGCTGCCTCGGACGCTGGTTTAACGTGTTCCTCAGTCACCCCGATGGAGGCAAGCCCCGACAACCCACTCTCGGCGATCCATTCCCGGAAACGGGGTAATGCCTGGTCATTGGACGTCTCGAATACCTCAGCAATCCAGCCAATCACCCGGTCGATACGGGCCTTATGCTCAGGATCCGTCACGCTATCACGGTTCGCTGCAATACCCGCGGGTAGCAGGGCGCCGCAGATGGCGCCATGGGGCGCACCGCATAACCCGCCCAACGGACCGGCAAGGCCATGCACAACGCCCAGCCCCGAGTTGGCAAGCGCAAGCCCGCCAAACAGGCTTACCTGCGCCAGGGCATCCCGCGCCTCCTCAGATTCTGCATGCATCAGTTGCTTAAGCGCCAGGAGACCCCTGGGAATCGCCTCTTTGCACAGCATATCCGTGAACAGATTGGCGCGCGACGAAAGGTAGGGTTCGATAACCTGGGTCACCGCATCCAGCCCCGAGTGCAGGGTAACCCGCCAGGGGCAGTGATCGTTCAGTGCCGGGTCTACAAGGGCCAGGTCCGGGAGCAGCTCGTTATCCCGTAAACTCACCTTGCGTCGGGCCTCTGGAACATCGATAACGGCGTTACGGGTCACTTCCGCGCCGGTGCCGGACGTGGTTGGCACCAGAATCAGCGGCAGGCGCTTGGCTGATAGCGGCAGTCCGCTGCCTACCACCTCCAGATGGCTCATCAGGTCAGTCTGGCTGGGCAACATGGCCGCAAGTACTTTCGCCGAGTCCATGACCGAGCCACCGCCTATGCCGAGCACCAGATCAATACCCAGCGTTTTACCCTGCTTGATCGCCACATTCAGTGTGTCCAGGTCTGGCTCTTTTTCAACGGACAGCGTCTGAACAATCTCGACCGACTTCAGGGATGCAAAGACATCCGCAAGCCGCCCCGGACTTCTACCGTGCACAATCAGTGCTCGCGACCCGCGTTTTGCTGCCCGATCATTCAGTTGGGCTATCTGGCCCCGCCCGAAAACAATCTCGGTCGGGGTTAGCAAGCTAAAGGCGCCTAGCATAGAAACAGAGTCCTGAAAGTAAAGGGTTGTTACCACTTCTCCCTGTCTTCGGCGCTTTCCTCGGCTTCGACCTCGGCTTTCCGCGCCTCGATTTTCCTCATCTTTTCTTTTGAAATCGGCATCCTGCCGCTGTCGCGCAGCATAAAGAGCCCACCAAGTACCAGGGCAATCGCCCCCAGCAGAAACACCCATCCGATTGTTGGCATAACCGTCACTCCCAGACTGGATTGGTTTCCCTTATGGTAGCCCGTCACCGTCATTCATGGACAGGCGCTCTTCACGGCACTCGTAAGACCCCATTTCGAATTCCCGACATATCCAGGGACGGTTTTCATAAATCGTGCAAAGAAATGTCTGCCGGTCCAGTGCCGAACACCAGCCATCATCCAGCCGCAACATGGTTTCACCGCCCCACTCATCCACCGCAATGTGCCGGGCAGGCACGCCCGTGTCGGAAATGATCATCACCTCCAGGCGGCAGCAGCAGGCACGGCAGGTCGAGCAGGAAACAGAGGGGTCAATGGTGTTGAGGGTGTCATCCATGGCGATACTCTAACTCAAAAGGGGCAGAAAACTGAATGATTCGATCCCGGTCGGCAGTCGGAATCTGACCGTATTGCGCAGCGGCCGCAGCCTCGTGGCCTCACGGTTCAGGCTGTATTGGCGTTGGGCAATGCGACAGCGCTATCATCCAGGCTTGCGATTTTACTCAACCAACGGCCATGAACGGTGTCTGGATGCCTGTCGAACTGCCTTTTTCTCGAGCCTGTGAGAACAACAAAGCGCCGATACTGGAGAAACTGCGGGAGATATTCACCTCGCCGGGAAGAGTGCTGGAGATAGGTACAGGCACCGGACAGCACGCGGTGCATTTCGCCACAGCCATGCCCCATCTGCAGTGGCAACCGACCGACCACCCGGATGCCGCGGACACGGGTCGTGCCCGGCTGGAGCGGGCCGCGCTTGCCAATACACTGCCCGTGATCGGGCTTGACGTCAGCGCGGCCGACTGGCCTGTTCAGCCATTCACCTGGGCGTTCTCGGCGAACACCGCCCACATCATGGCGTGGAGCGAAGTGGAGCAGATGTTCGTCAGGATCGGCGAGCGCCTGCCACCAGGCGGGGCATTCTGCCTCTACGGCCCTTTCAACGACCAGGGCCGGTTTTCCAGTGAAAGCAACAGGCGGTTTGATCAACACCTCAGAGCCCGGGACTCCTCCATGGGCATCAGGGATCTGGAAGAGCTTTGCGCATTAGCGGAAACGGCGGGCCTGACACTGACGGAAAACTTCACCATGCCGGCCAACAACCGGCTGCTGGTTTTCAGAAGTACCCCAATAACCGGCCGAGGATCAGCGCACTGATCCAGAACAGCAGGGACAGGAAGGCGCCTGCCCGCAAGGACAGCGGCATGCGCGCCCTCATCGGGAGGCTCCATATATCCTGGCGTTGCAACACCCGCCCCAGAATGAACGCGTTCAACACACCCAGCAGGACAAGCACCATCTTCGCCCTGAATAGCAACGAGCCGGCGTAGTCGGGTGCCGACGTGGCAAACAGAAGCGCACCGCAGACAATCGCCAACCCCAGACCCACTGCCGAAGTGATTCGAAGCACGTCAACAAACACCATGACCGGGTAGCGACGCCAGAGTCCCAGCAAACGCAAATCCAGCGGTACGATACCGCCAACCAGTAGCGCAACCCCGAGAATATGGCCGGCGTTGACCAGCGGATACATAAACGTGGAATTGCGCAGGGCGGAGATGAAGGCCAGGTTTTCAACGAAGATAAGAAACGGCTCAATCATCCCCAGACTCAGGAATCACGACCGGGATATAAATCATAACGGGTCCCATCGATCACAACCCGCTCAGCCTTGACCAGCCGCTCGCCTTCCCTCGCCGAACGATGACCATGCACCGTGATTTCCCGGCCCTGGCTCAGCATCTCCTTGCTGAGCCCGACCCGATCGTTACGCCAGGGCTGTCCAACTTCAACAACCCATGCCTGGCCATCAAAGTCGATGGTGACCTCGCCATGGGGATTGCCAAGGCGCACTGATTCAACGGTACCAGTGATTTCAAATTCCTCATCCGTGGCCCAACCCCAGCCGTGATGAGCCTGAGCCGCAGTGGCAAAAAGTAAAGCAGCAACAACCGCAAAACCGAACAGATGGGTAAAACGGAGGTCAGGCATATCCAGTTCTCCTACAGAAGACTTTTCAGATTGATCTAACCATACATTCCACAACCATAGCTATCCGGCAAAGCTGAGTTGGGCGCGACCCAGGGCCATCGAGGCAGCTTCTTTAAGCTGACTTTTTATTGAAACCTTCAGTCCACCAGGGCGCCGTTGACGATTGCCCGCAGCTCCTGACGCACGGGATAGGACGATGACGGGATCAGCTGGGTCATGAAGATCGTCACCAGATCTTCCACCGGGTCCACCACGAAATTGGTACTGGCCAGCCCACCCCAGCCGAACTCGCCTTCCGAACCGTTGATCTGGGATTTGGCCACATCGGTCTTGACCGAAAAGCCGAGGCCGAAGCCGGTGCCGGCATAGGGGGTCTCGCTGAACAGCCCGACCGACAGGCCGGGCAGGTCCTGATTGCCGGGCAGGTGGTTGCGGCGCATGAACTCCAGAGTCTTACGGCCGATGATGCGCTGGCCCTGAAACTCACCGCCCTGGCACAGGGCCTGGGCGAAATGAAAATAGTCGTCGATCGTGGACACCAGGCCACCGCCACCGGACAGATAACTGCCCTCGCGGCGGAAACCGGAATGTTCCGGGTCGTCCTGCAGCTTCATGCGGTCACCGGGCTGGTACTGATAGCAGGCGGCGAAGCGGTCGGCCTGCAGGTTACTGACCTGGAAGCCGGTATCGACCATCTCCAGGGGCTCAAGGATATTCTCCCGCAGGTAGTCATCGAACGGTTGGTCCGCCAGCAACTGCACCAGGTAGCCGAGCACATCCGTGCCTACCGAGTAGTTCCAGGCGGTACCTGGGTTGAACTCCAGCGGCAACTCCGCCAGACGCTCCACCAGAGTATCCAGAGTCAGGTCCCTGCGGCCGTCCAGGCCAAGTTCCCGATAGGCGGCGTCGACGTTGGTGCGGTGCATGAACCCGTAGGTCAGCCCGGACATATGGGTGAACAGGTCCCGGATGGTCATGGCACTGGCAGCCGGCTCGGTGAGGAAGTTCGGGTAGAGCCCGGCCCTGAACACCCGCATCTGCTTCCAGGACGGAATATACTTGTGGACCGGGTCATCCAGCAGGAAGCGGCCCTGCTCGTACAGCTGCATCATGGCGATGGCGGTGATGGGCTTGGTCATCGAATAAATGCGGAAAATGGTGTCCCGGCTCATGGGTTTGCCGCGCTCCACATCCATCATGCCCTGGGCCGTGACGCAGGCGATCTCGCCGCGACGGGCCACCAGCGTCAGCGCGCCGGGCAATTTACCGGGCTGAATGTAACGGCGGTCCAGGTGGCTTTCTATATTAGCAAGCCGGTCCAGGGAAAGACCGGCGATCTGTCGGTTGTCGGGCATCGTTTACTTGCTTCCTCGGTCAAAGAGTTGGCTACAGATCAGAAATGTTGCTTTTGTATTTGTTGTACGATTGAAACTGCCATCAGCTTATCAAGCCCGGGCGTTCAGGAACATTGCACACCGGTCCCCGGACAGTTTTATTCGTCAGGCTGATGGAAACTGGCCTGACGTTCTGGAGGGGCCCGCTGCGCTGGCAACTGGCCCCGGCCGCCGTTTCGCGAAGGGCAAGCGCTACACCTTAATGGGTCCGGATGGCCACTTGCTGATGAACCCGCCGGCAGAACCACAACTGGTATGGCTGGGGCATGCATCATTCCTGTTCCAGTATCGGGGCCTGAGCGTACTGACCGACCCGGTGTTACCGGACCGTGCCAGCCCCTTCAGATTGGTCGGGCCGAGGCGGTCAGGATTCACCAGGATATTGGCGCACGCCGGTCGGTAGCCATGCACTGGGGCACATTCGCGCTAACCGACGAACCCATGGACGAGCCACCCGGGCGACTGAGGCAAGCCCTGGAAAAACAGGGCATCAGTGAGTCGGCCTTTCGGGTAATGCAGCACGGCGAGGTCTGATCGCCCGTTCTAAAAGGATGATCCTCCCAGCAGCAGGAAAATAAATCGGTCCAGGTTTTTTGATTATTCATCAAGTCCAGTATATTAACCGCGTACTGGTCGGTTAACGTCCCTGCCGGCCTTATTCCCCAGTCCCGACAAATGGAGCATGGATATGTTTCGACTCAGCGTCGCCGTGGCGTTGGCATTCCTGATCATACCGCCTGCCGCCGCGGAATCCGTTAAGTCCAGGGAAGGCTGGCGTGTCATTCCGACACAAATGGGTTACGCCGAACTGCTCGATGCCGTCCGTCAGGCTGTTGGGGCGGAAGACATGGGACTGGTCACCGACGTCGGCCCCACAGAGACCGCCGCCCGGCGCGGCGAAACCATACCCGGCAACCGTGTGCTGGGTGTCTTCCGGAATGACTTCGCCGTGCGTACTATCCGCGCCAGCGTTCCCGCCATGATTGAGGCACCAGTCCGCTTCTACGTTACCGAGAACCCGGACGGCACGGCGACGCTATCCTGGAAGACGCCCAGCCACGTATTTACCCCTTACCTTGATGAGGGAGGATCGGAGTTGCGGGTCATTTCCGGGGAACTTGACGATGTTTTCGAGGCGATTGGTCGCACCGCGACCAGGGAATGACGGGTCTGATCGTGGCGGTGGTCGAAATCACGCAAGAATCCCAAAACTGACTAGTATCAGGGTAAGTCAACGCTAGAGAAGACGTTACCGTGGGACTGTCGATCAAGAATTCAGAATTTACGGCGGAAGAGTTTGAGCAGTTTGCTGCCAAGGTCCGCACGGACCTTACAGCACTCACTCGTCTTCTGGACCGGCCAGGCTTTGGTGAGGGAGAGAGCTCCATCGGAGCCGAGGTCGAGTTCTACATCGTCAACCCGGACCTGCGCGTACAGCCCATCAACACGGAAATCGCCGCCAGCGTTCAGGACCCCCAACTGACGGTTGAGCTCAACCGTTTCAACCTTGAATACAACCTCAGCCCCCAGGCATTCCGGGGAGATCCGTTTGCCAGAACCGAGCAGGAGCTGCTCGCGGCCATCAGGCGAATCAACCGGCACGCCGCACCGCTTGGCGGGGAACTGGTACCCATCGGCATTCTGCCCACACTTCGCCAGTCTGATATGGGCGCGAAAGTAATGACCGATGAACCCCGCTACCATGTGCTATCAAACGCCCTGCTCAAGCAGCGGGGCGAGCCATTCAGCATCCATATCGGTGGCAATGATGTCATCGATCTGGAAGCCGACGACGTCACCATGGAAGGCGCCAATACGTCATTCCAGCTGCACTGGCGTGTGCCCGCACACCGTTTCGCCGATTACTTCAATGCGGTCCAACTGGTCACGCCGATTGTCCTGGCGCTGGCCAGCAATTCACCCAGCCTGTTTGGCCACCACCTCTGGGACGAAACCCGTATTGCCCTGTTCAAGCAGTCCATCGACAGCCGACCCACCACTAATAAGAAGTGGCGGCACCCATCCAGGGTTTATTACGGAAACGGCTGGGCTCGCAACGCCTGGGAGCTGTTTGCGGCCTCCGCGTCGCTGTATCCCCCCATCATTCCGCTGATGTCGGATGAAGATCCGATGGCCGTTATTGATCGCGGGGACGTACCGGAACTGGCCGAGCTACGCCTGCATCACGGCACCACATGGCCCTGGAACAGGGCCGTTTTTGATCACGCGGACGGTGGCCATCTGCGCATCGAGATTCGCGCTATGCCTGCAGGCCCTACGCCTGTTGATATGTGCGCCAACGGACTTTTCGTGATTGGGGCGGCATTAGCAGTGCTCGATGACATCCGGCATCTGACGTCGATACTGCCGTTCCAGTACACCGAACACAATTTCTACCGGGCCGCCAAATATGGCATCGGCGCAGACATCATCTGGCCGCACAAGGATCAGGTTCAGTTGCAGGATATGCCCCTGTTGACTGTGGCTCGCGAGCTGCTGCCCCGTGCCCGGGAAGCATTGAAACGAACCGCCGTCGACGAGGCCGAAATTCACCGCCTGCTGGGCATAATCGAAGGCCGCATTGAAAACAACATCACTGGCGCCCGCTGGCAGCGCCAGATCACCGAGTCTTTTTCCAGATCCACGAGCCCGGATGAGGCGTTCCGGAGTATGCTGGTTCTGTACATGGCCAACCAGAAGAACAACATCCCGCTCCATGAATGGACGCTGTCACCTTGAGCAACTCGAACCTGCTGGATTATCTGAATGACCCGTCACCCCGGACGCTGGGTCGCTCACCCCTTGAGTGGCTGGATCGGCTGCACAAACCCACCGTTGTGCATGTGACCGGTCGCGACCGGTCCCGTACCCGGGCCATGGCAACGCTGCTGCACGGCAACGAGCCTTCGGGTCTGTTTGCGCTTCACCGCTGGCTACTCGAGCAGCACACCCCCGAAGTCAACATGCTGTTTCTGCTCGGCGGCGTCCATCCGGCGAAGGTGCCACCCACCTTCTCGCTTCGCCAACTGCCCGAGGGGCTCGACCTTAACCGGTGTTTCAAAGAACCTTTCGAGGGGGAAGAAGGCGCCATCGCACAGGCCATGCTGGCGGAGCTTCAAAAGGCGAATCCTGAATGCCTGCTGGACGTGCATAACACCTCAGGCACAGGCCCGGCCTTCGCTGTGACCATCACCAACGACGCCGCCCATCAGGCGCTGACCTCGCTTTACACCGACCGCCTGATAATGACGGATCTTCGCCTGGGTGCGCTGATGGAATATTCGGAACAGGAAGTACCCACTGTAACCATAGAGTGTGGCGGGGCTCAGGATGATAGAGCCCATCAACTGGCGTATGAGGGGCTCGTTCGGTATACCTCTAGACCAGATGTGTTGTCACTGGAAGAGGCGGATTGGGACGTCGCGGTACTGCGGAATCCGACCCGGGTAGAGATGGCCCCTGACGCGACCATCGAATATCGACTCGAGCCTAGCGGCCATGCTGACCTGACGTTTCCGCCAGACATAGAACACCGCAATTTCGGAGTTGTTTCCCCGGATGAGCCTCTGGGTTGGATCGGAAAAAAAGGCCTTGGCATTCTCACCGCGATCAGCCACAACCGCAGCGAGAACATAGAGCAGGTTCTTCAGATCAGGGATGGACAGATCTTCCCTGCCCAGGCCATCAAAACCTTCATGATTACCACCAATCCGGTTATCGCGAAGAGTGACTGCCTGTTCTATGCGGTCAAAGCCACAGGCGACCCCATTTTCTAGGCTCTGTCCCGATCACCAAAAATTCGCTTCTGCAGCCGCCAGTAGCGCTTTTGATCGCGGGCAATGACAGAACCTGGAAGAACATAAACCGTTCCCGGTGCCATTGCGTGTTTGACTTTGGCCGGGCACTTGTCACTATATCAATATGAAAACTTTCACAGCTGTTTGAGGGTCGCGACATGATGCCTCCCTCCGTTCCAGCAAACGAATCACTGCGTTTGCACGCTCTGCGTTCAACTGAACTTCTCGACAGCTCGAGGGAACTTCAGTTTGATTCGCTCACAGACGTTGTGCGCCTGTGCTTTGAAGTACCAATCTGCGCGTTTACCCTGATTGATGAACAGCGGCAATGGTTTAAATCCATTCACGGATTGAACCTCAGAGAAACCTCACGTGATTTCTCGTTCTGTGGCCACGTCATCCACCAGGACCAGACGATGGTCATCCCGGATGCCCGGCTGGACTCTCGTTTTGCGGATAATCCTCTGGTTGCGGGCGATCCTTATATACGGTTCTACGCTGGCACACCGGTCAGGCTGGATATAGCAGACGAGACGCTTAATCTGGGAAGCCTGTGCGTTATTGACCGCCGCAGTCGTACGCTTGACGGTAAGCAGATCGCAATCCTTGAAGCCTTTGCACGGCAAATCGAGGCACTGGTGGAAATGCACCTTGTAAACCTGCATTTGCTGGAAACCTGCGATAAGTTCAAGCACACGGTCAAGCGTCTTGAAAACCTGGGCAGGGGCCGGCGATCATGTCAGGGGTGACACTTCATAGATGCAATTGCGCCCGCCATGCTTGGCCTGGTAACAGGCATGGTCTGCCGCGTCCAGCACATCGGCAGCCTGCTGGGCCTCCTGCTCTTCCTTTAGCTCCATGATTCCAATACTGGCGGTTACCTGAAAGCGCCGCTCTTGCCATTAAAATTCCCAGTTTTCGACCGCGGCCCGCATTTGTTCAGCGATGCGTCTGGCGACTTGAAGCGGACAATGCGACAGAATTATCCCGAATTCATCACCGCCGAGGCGTGCGAGCGTATCACCGTCTCTCAGGGCTGAGCGGAGCACGCCACACAAACCGACAAGCATGGCGTCTCCGGCCCGGTGGCCCGAGCTGTCGTTGACCTCTTTGAACTTGTCCAGATCGACAAAACAGAGGACGTGGCGGGCTTGCTCCGTCTTTACCGAAAGCAGGCAACTTTCCAGACGCCTGATGAATTCGCGGCGGTTGCTGAGCCCGGTAAGGGAGTCGTGGGTTGCTTCGTGACTCAGCCTGGCAACGCGTAAGTGCTCCTCAGACGCGTCTTCCACCACCATGATGTAGTACTCCGGAGAGCCCGGGTCTTCGCCGACAATAGAAAATCTGAAGCGAAACCATGTGGTCTCGCCATCCTTCCGGGTGTGGCAGCGTTCCAGGGTGACCCGTTTCTGGCCACGGGCAAAGGCGCTACTCAGAGTGTTCAGGTCAGTGGCCTGTCCGGCCAGACCGGGTATGGAGTCAAGTAGACTATTGGTAAGCTCTGACTGAGTCTGTTCAATAATATCGCAGAGCTGGGCGTTGACCGAGCGGACCATTCCATGGCGGTCAACCAGTGCCATGCCGACACCGGCGTTGTCCAGGGTTGCCCTCAGCTCCCTTTCTGACAGCGTCAGGCGCCGCGCAGCCGACCAGAAAAACCTCATTACAATCAGTGCAGCCAGCAGAAACACAAGACTCACCGCAAAAAACAGAACCAGGCTAAGGCTTCGGTCTGCCGCGCCCAGGGTATCGGAAAAGGCCTGAGCAAGATTGCGGAGGTTGTCGTTGATGGCATCAATGCGCTCGCGTTGCGCCCGTAAACGCCCCGGTGAAAGCTCGCCCTGCTTTACGCTCTGGATCAGTTGGTTCAGCTCCAGGATGTCGTTATCAGACCTGACCCAGATAGCGACCGCGTCCTCAAAATACGACACATCCGCAAAATAGCGGAACAGTGCGATCAATTTAGGAATGTCCTCGGTGTGGCTTCCGCCCCGGGCAAAGCCGCGTCTGGCCGCCTCAATAGCCGCCGTGTCCTGCTGCAGACTGAGTCTGGCCTGCCGGTAGCCCATGGGGCGGGCAATCCCTCGTATTGCCCGCTCAAGAAAACGCTGTTCACCGCTGCTGGCATAGCGGTGCAGAAAATGGACCGCATCCTGCTTGCCGGTCGACCAGAGGCTTTCCGCCGTGACGTAGGCCCTCAAACCTGATTTGATTTCCAGAACAGTGAAGGTGAGGGCGAGTGCCAGAACAAGGAGCGCAAGGATGCCTCCCAGCCCGGCAACCATCGTGCGCCGTCCGGCCAAACCATCGTGGCTTCCAATTGCAGCTGCACCCCATGAAGTTTCTCTCTCAGGCTTTCTTTGCACTCCCGAAGCTTAGAAGTGAGTCGGGTTGTTGGCAATAAAACCGGAACACACCGGTTTTCGACGGACGGGCTAAACGTGAAAGAAACCGCTGTTCTCAAGATGATGCCGCCATGTGATGATAGCGCTGCAATACATGATCTGGATTTTTAGGTATCGTAAATCCTCTGAATTTAAATGGTTCAACTGCCAACGGAGTTGCCAGGTCGAGTTCCATGAAAAAAGATTACCCCGTTCCCGCGGGATACCTTGAGCGTGAGACAGAAGTGCGGAAAAGCCGGTTTATCGCCAGGGTTGCACCAGTGGGCTCCCGGGACGAGGTAAAAGACTGGCTGGGAAAGGCTCGCAGGGACCACCCGGACGCCCGACACATTTGCTGGGCCTTCCAGATTGGCCGTCCCGGTTCTGCCAACGAGGCGGCCATGAATGACGATGGCGAGCCTTCCGGGACTGCGGGCAAGCCGATCCTGAATGTTATTCAGCACAAGGATATGGGCGATATACTGGTGATGGTCATCCGTTACTTTGGCGGTATCAAACTTGGCGCCGGAGGATTGGTGAGGGCTTATGCCGGTGCCACAGAGAAGGTGCTATCTGCGGTTGAGCGCGTGGTGCAGCGGCCAATGATCGACGCGCAGGTCAGTCTGTCCTTCAAGGACGAGCAGCCCTTGCGCCACTGGTGCGAGGTTCACGGTGCACAGGTAGAGTCGGTGGAGTATGGTACGTCCGTTCGTGCCCTGGTGTTGGTGCCGGAGGACCTGGCCGCAGAATTCGAGTCTTTCTGCGATGCCCATAAGCTTTCCGCCGTTTTAACACCATCCCTGGAAACGCAGTAGAATCCGGTGGACTGGCACAAGGGCCGGATATCAGAACACCCCTGTCTCGGCCAGCTGCCTTATGATCTGAATGGTTTTAATGTCCGTAGCCACATAGGCCTCATGGAGATATTGATCATACGGCATTGAATCTCCCCGATTCTCGATACTCGCCGTGTGATATCGGAAACGGACAAAAAGCGATTCCGGTTCCGGCTCTTCAATCTCCATGGCAAGACTGGCCGACGGAACGGTATCCGTCGGTTGAATTCGATACTCGATTCTCGCCTCCGGCCAGAAGGTGACCTCGTCAAATACCTGCAAGCCCGGCAGTTGCAGGCGCCGCTTCATGTAGGCCGGTTCCTGCTCAACAATCTCGTAATCCTCCACGCCCACCAGAAACTTGTCCGGGCGCCGGGCCCGAAGTACCAGGCCTTCCCAGATCTGAAAACGGGTCAGGATCGGGAGTTCGGGTTTCGTCAGGTCGTTGATCTGAACAATGTGCTCAAACCTCATGTGCTCTCCTGTGTGGGGACATCAACAATACAAAGAACGACAGCCGGCACCTCATCCGCCATTCCTGATTACCGGGCGGCGTTGACGGCCGGAAAAGGATGATCCTGTGAAAGACTTCAGCAAGCAGCTTAAAAAATAAAAAAACGGGGGCAGTATATACCCCCGGTTAAAAGTCTGTCTTTTTGAAATCATCATTCAAATAATGATTTCAAGTTCAGATTCATAGAAAGCCGCTTTGGGACCCTTATGTTTTCCTGTATCGTTTTTATCGCTCTCCTGTTCGGCGACATCATCGGAGTCCGGGCGTTTGTCTTCCTTCATCTCACTGATTCTCTGCTGTTCCTGCAGATATTTCTCGTGAAATTCCTCGGCTACATGCTGCTGAGCTGAAGCTACTGACGAACCGGCAGTCAGGGCAATGGCAGCGAGTGCTATCAGAAGCATGTTGCGCTGATTGTTAATGGTGTTTGTAAAAACATTTTTATAAGTAAACATAGTAATTCTCCTCGGATTTGATTTGTTTAGAGCGATTGTCTGCTCTTATCAAATAGACCCTTCTACCCATCTGATTGTTACAAACCAATTCGAGGATTTTCGCTGCCTTGAGAAAATAGATCCGTTCCGCTTCGCCCCATTGATCAAACCGGCAACTCAATAATGTCACCAGCGTGCAGGATCAGGTCTGAGCCCTCTGATGCCGTCAGCGCCCCGGGACGCATTTTGCTGTGGGTGTCTGCAATAACGCCGATCTGCATACTTCAGTGATGTCCGCCCGGCCCATGCGCATGACCGTGGGCGATCTCTTCCGGATCGGCATCGCGGGCCTCGATGATCTCGATATCGAAGGTCAGGGTTTTACCGGCCATCGGGTGGTTGGTGTCGACATCGGCAAATTTGTGCCCGACCTTGGCGACCATCACATGGCGCGGGCCCTGCTCGGTTTTCACCTGGGCGATCATGCCCGGCTTCCAGCGTTTGGCCCCCATCAGATGCTTGATCGGCACGCGCTGCACGGCATCGGCCTTGCGCGGGCCGTAGGCTTTATCCGGAGTGACGGTGACGCTGAACGTATCTCCAGCCTCCCGACCTTCGAGAGCTTCTTCCAGACCCGGAATAACGCCACCGTGGCCATGCAGGTAGGCGTTCGGCTCACCGCCACGGGAATTTTCAATAGCGGTGCCCTGTTCATCACGGACGCTGTAGTGAAACAGAACCACCTGATTCTTTTCGATTGGCATAGAGTTCTCTGGGACGGTTAAAGATATGCCATTATAACGAGTGGCGGCGTGGACTCCATGGGCAGCTGCGATCGAATAAGCCAATCTGCAGTCCGGGCTGATAGAGTAAGGAAAAAAGCCGGAGGACCCCACCCCATGGAAACCGCAGATATTTTCCTGGCGCTACTCTTCGGCTGCGTCGGCTTCGGGTACTTCATGTATGGGCGGCGCAAACACAACATTGTGACCCGTTACTGCGGCATTGCGATGATTCTGTACCCCTACGTGGCAAGCAACACATGGGAAATGTTGTGGGTGGGCGTCGGGCTGATGGTAGTGCCGCGGTTTGTAGAGATCTAGGAAAAACCGTCGAGGCAGTCAAGTCTATTGCTGGAGTTGGTCATACAGACACAACTGTGTCTTTACCCAACGCTTTGGCCTGGTACAAAGCACCGTCGGCCCGTTTGATAGTATCTTCGTAAGAACGATCTTCGGGCAGCATGGTTGCAACACCCACACTGACCGTTGCAGCAACCTCGCCTACCGAAAAACGGTTCAATTCCTGCCTGAATCCCTTCTGTAAGCGCTCCGCAAACTGCAGTGCCCGACCTGGTCCGGTATTGGGAAGACAGACTACAAACTCATCACCCCCGAAGCGGCAAACGATGTCGGTTTTACGGAGTTCTGACCGACAAGTGTTAGCCACTACAAGGATCATTTCATCCCCAACATGATGCCCCCGGGAATCATTGATCTTTTTGAGGTTGTCCAAATCGAACATCAGAATG